>ERZ747221.1168-NODE-1168-length-27117-cov-8.661982_pt1 | contig 27117 bp, 20 predicted proteins | sample MGYA00374949_ERZ747221 | MGnify/ENA primary metagenome ERZ747221 (study PRJEB28779, sample SAMN05720172) | bioreactor metagenome | isolation source: Anaerobic biogas reactor | place: USA:Washington, USA | collected 2015-08-08 ... | reverse complement strand
GGGCGGGGGTCGGCCGCGCGCGATGGTCAGCCGCGCGCGATGTAGGACTCGAGCTGATCCCGTTCGCTCTGCAACTCGTCGATTCGGCTCTTGACGACGTCACCGATGCTGACGATCCCGACGAGCCGGTCCTCGACGACCACCGGCAGGTGCCGGATGCGCCGCTCGGTCATCGTCGCGGCGAGGCTGTCGACGGTGTCGGTGGGCAGGCACGTCGCGACAGCACCGGTCATGATCTCGTCGGCCTTCGCGACCAGCACGGACGGGCCGCGCTCGTGCAGTTTCCGCACGATGTCGCGCTCCGTGACGATCCCGACGACGGTGCCCGCGTCGACGACCACCACCGCACCGATGTTGTGGCGCGCGAAGTCTCCGATCAGCTCGCACACCGTCGTCGAGGGTGGGACCGTCTGCACGGCCGCACCCTTGTTCCGCAAAATCTCGGCAATCCGCATGGGATACCACCGATCCGTACAGCTGGGGCAGGCTGGTCCAGTCAGGGTAGGGCAGCCGCACCCGCAGAACCGCTGTTGGTTACCCAGTCGTGATCTGCGTGAGTTGCGCGGCGCCGACGAGGGTGCCCCATTCACCGAGCTCCGCCGGGGCGATCCGCAGTTCCCGCACGAACCCGAGGCGTGCGTGCCGCGCGGCGGACGCCAGCATGGGCCGCCACAGGGCGGTCCCGGACTGCGCGAATCCTCCGCCGACCACCACCAGACCCACGTCCACCAGTGCCGCCGCGGACGCGATGACCTGCCCGAGCGCGGTGCCCGCGCGTTCCAGCGCCGCCGCGGCGACACCGCTGCCGTTCCCCGCGTCCGCGGCGAGCGCGGCGCCGTCGGATCCGGTCCAGCCGTGGGCGCGGGCCCACCGCACCGCCGCGGGACCGCTCGCGACCGTCTCGATGCAGCCGACCCCACCGCACGAGCACACCTCGACGCCGTATGCGGACACGATGTGCCCGATGTGCCCGGCGTTGCCGGTGCGACCGGGCGCGAGGTGCCCGCCGTACACGAGTCCCCCACCGATCCCGGTGCCCAGCACCACCCCGAGAAGGTCGGGGGTGCCGCGGCCGGCCCCGAGCCGCTGCTCGGCGAGCGTCGCGGCGGCACCGTCCATCGCCACCGTCACCCGGGCCCGCGGGAACATCGCATGCACCGAACCGGCGAGAGGGAACCCGCCCGCCCACTCGGCGATGTTGATCGGCGCGACCGTGCCGTCCCGGATGTCGACGGGCCCGGCCGCGGCGATCCCCACGGCGTCGATCGTCAGATCACCGGCGACCCGACGCAGCAACGCGGCGCACGCATCCCACACACCGACGGTGGGGACGGGAACGGTTCTCGCGTCGACGGGAGTGCCGTCGTCGGCGACGATCGCGGCGGCGAACTTCGTGCCGCCGACGTCCAGGGCCAGTGCGGTCATGGCTCCGACAGTAGGCGATTTCCGACCGCGACGACGGGGCCGTCGCGCTGTGATCCGGGACAGGTCGTGAGCTGCCCGGTCAGGTTCGGCGCAGCACCAGAACCAGATTGCTGACCAGGAATTCCCGCACCACGGGTACATCCACGAGCCACCACGCCCACCGCGGATGGTAGCGGGGGAACGCGGCGACCAACTCGCCGTGCGGTGTGGACCGCGCCCACTCGAGCCCCTCGGCGCACCCCACCGCGAACAGGGATCGCCCGTACCGGTTCTTCGGTTCGTGCCCGTGCTTGCGGGTGTACCGCCGCGCCGCGTATTCGCCGCCGAACGCGTGCCAGGGGCCGGTCTCGTGCCCACCGAACGGACCCCACCACAGCGTGTACGAGAGCACCGTCAGGCCGCCGGGCCGGGTGACCCGCAGCATCTCGTCACCCATCACCCACGGCCGCGGCACGTGCTCGGCCACATTCGAGGACAGACACACGTCCACCGACCCGGTGCGCAGCGGCAACGCGAGACCGGAGCCGCGGATCGACCCGCCGACCCGCAGACCCGCCGCGTGCATCTCCGACGGATCGGGTTCGATCGGCACGTATCGGGAACCGGCCCCGGCGAACGCGTCCGCGAAGTAGCCGGGACCGCCCCCGACGTCGACGACGGTGGTTCCGGACAGCCCGTCGCCGGTCAGCCCGCGATACAGGTCGCCGACGAGTTCGACGGTGTCCTCGGCCAACCCCCCGTAGAACCGGTCCGGGGCGGTCTGCTCGAACCGGAAGCTGCCGAGCAGGCCGACGGAACGCCGCAGCGTCGCGCGCCGCTCGAACGGTCGGGTCACGCGGGAATCGGTGGTGGGAGGCACGTCGCACCAGGGTAGTGGCCGCACTGTCGTGCCGCGGAACCCGCTAGGGTGTCCCTGAAGTTCGTACACCGCGAGTTCGTACACCGCGCCCGGGTCGGGCGTCTGCACTACTACGGGGGGTCACCGCGTGCGGGAGGTTCTGCTGCTCTGCTGGCGTGACAGCGGGCATCCGCAGGGAGGTGGAAGCGAGCGGTACCTCGAGCAGGTCGGCGCCCGTCTCGCCGCCCGCGGCATCAAGGTCACCCTGCGTACCGCGTCGTACCCGGGCGCGGCACGCCGCGACCGGCGGGGCGGCATCGACATCAGCCGCGGGGGCGGCCGCCTCGGCGTCTACCCGCGGGCCCTCGCCGCCCTCGCCGCCGGCCGCTTCGGATTCGGGCCGTTGAAGGACGTACGCCCCGACGCGATCATCGACACCCAGAACGGCATCCCGTTCTTCGCGCGGCTCGTCACCGGAGCACCCGTGACGGTCCTGGTGCACCACTGCCACCGCGAACAATGGCCCGTCGCCGGACGCGGGATGGCGAAGCTCGGCTGGTGGATCGAATCGAAGCTCTCCCCGAGGGTGCACCGACGCAACCAGTACCTGACCGTGTCGTTGCCGTCCGCCGACGAACTCCGCGGGCTCGGTGTCGACCACGACCGCATCGCGGTGGTCCGGAACGGCGCGGACGCACTGCCCGCCGCCGTGGAAGCAGGTGGGGACCACACCCGCACCGCCCATCCCAGCGTGTGCGTGCTGTCGCGGCTCGTGCCGCACAAGCAGATCGAGGACGCACTGTCCGCGGTCGCCGCGCTGCGCGAACGCATCCCGGGACTGCACCTCGACGTCATCGGCGGCGGCTGGTGGGAGCAGAACCTGCGGGACTTCGCCACCGAACTCGGCATCGGCGACGCCGTCACCTTTCACGGGCACGTCCCGGAGGAACGCAAGCACCTCCTGCTGTCGCGGGCCTGGTTGCACGTGATGCCGTCCCGCAAGGAAGGCTGGGGGCTCGCGGTGATCGAGGCCGCGCAGCACGGCGTCCCGACCATCGGTTACCGCAGCTCGAAGGGACTGACCGATTCGATCATCGACGGTGTCACCGGCACACTCGTCGACTCGCCCGCCGAACTGACCGCCGCCGTCGCCGAACTGCTCGCCGACACCGATCGCCGCGCCGAACTCGGCGCGAAGGCACAGGTACGGGCGGGGGAGTTCTCGTGGGAGGCCACCGGCGACGGGGTGTTCGACGTGCTCGCCGCGACCGTGGGGGGACACCGTGTGTCAGGGTTGTTCCCGCGCGGCGCCGAGCACCGGCGGGCGCCCCTGACGTCGGCGGGGCAGGAGCGCGCCGGCGGCACCACCGGCCAGCAGTAGCAGCCACAGCAGGTGCGCGGCGACCGCGGGACCGCGCGGTGGGGACTCCCGCACCCACGGCCCGTCGACCCGGTACAGACCGAGCGACCCGTCCTCGAAGACCGGATCGAGCAGTTCGAGGGTGCGCCGCGAATCCCCGAGATCACCGGGGGTGCCGTGTTCGACGAGTACCCAGCCGACACCGCGGGCGGCGAGTTCCGACGGGTCGGCGCCGGCGAGCAGTAGTTCCTCGACCTCGCGGGCCCGGCCGCCCTCACCGTCGACGGTTCCACCCGCGACGACGAGCGTGCCGGTCTGCAGCACATCGGCGCGCAACATCCGCGGTGCCGGATCGAGGACCGGTGCGGGCCCGCTGAAGGCGAACCGCCGGAACATCCCGGCGGGCAGCACCGCGACGTCACCGGATTGCGTGTCGACGATCTCCGCGACCGTGCCCCACGCCGCCGGGTACTGCACCGGCGTGATCCGCCCGCCCACCCCCCAGGCCGCATCGGGCAGCGCCACGAGTACCGCGAGGATCGCCGCGACCGCCCATCCGGCGTCGGCGCGCACGGGCATCGACGACCGGGCGCGGTGCCGGACCGCCCCGATCCCCGCGGCCGCGGCCAGCACGTACAGCGGCATCGCCCACGCCACCCACTTCTGGGTGTCGCGCAGCAGACCGGAACCGGGCACGTGCGTCATCGCCCATTCGCCGAGTGCCAGCCCGGGGCCGGTCGCGCCGAGTGCGGGCCCCGCGATCGCCACCGCCGCGAGCACGGCGACGGCACCGAGCACCGGGTTGCGGCGTCGCCGCCACAGTTGCGGCAACCCGCACACCACGACGATCAGCAACAGCGCGGTGCCGACGAGGGCCCACCCGGTGCTGCGGGACGCCGGCACGGCGTCACCGTTCCAGATCCCGCCGAGACCCGCGAGGGACCCGAGGGTGCCGAGCCCCGGTTCGGCGCGGGCCGCGAACGCCCGCACCCCGGCCGGGTCCGCGTCGGTGCCGCCACCGGCGAGGATCGTGGCGACGATCCACGGCGACGACGCCACCACCGCCGACACGAACGCCCCCGCCGTCCGGGCTGCCCGCCGCGGGACTCCGCCGGGGGCGACGAGCACGGCGAGCGCGGTCACCGCGGCCAGCAGCGCGCCGGTGGGGGTGAGACCTGCCGCCGCCAGGCACGACGCGAGCCACCACCAGCCGCGGTGATCACCCCGCCGGATCGCGGTGGCCGCGCACACCGTCCACGGCAGCGCCGCGTACCCGGCGAGCAGGCTCCAGTGCCCCTGCAGGAGACGTTCCGTGACGTACGGGTTCCAGATCGCGACGGTGACGGCGACCAACCGAGCCGGGGTTCCCGCCGTCGGCAGCAGCACCGCGACGAGCCGCGCCGCGCCGCACCCCGCCGCCCACACCGACAGCGTCAGGATCGCGATGACCGCGACACCACCGTCGACGACCGTCGACAGCCACGCCAGGGCAGCGTCCTGCGGGACGGCGCGGGCCGCCGCGTCGGTCAGCCCCAACGCCGAATCCGTCGGATGGGACCGCGGTGTGCTCACCGCGTCCCGCAGCAACAGGTATCCGCGGGACGTGAGCAGGGGGCCGAGCAGCATCACGGTCAGCATGAGCGACCACAGGGCCGGAACAGCACTGCGCAGCGACCACGACACCGGCGCAGTGGAACGCGAACCGGATCGGAGCATGGCCGCAGACTACGTGGTGGGCCCGGATGCGAGGATGGGCGGATGCCGCGACCTGACGCGACACGCCGCTCCGGGACGGGAGCCGCGGTCGCCGGAATGACGATGGTGACGATCGGCGCGATGGTCGCGAACGTCGCGTCGTATCTGTTGCATCTGCCTGCCGGTCGCTGGCTCGGCCCCGCGGGCTACGGCGAGTTCGCGAGCCTGCTCGCCGCGCAACTGGTCGTCGCCGTGCCCGCGCTGGCGCTGCAGACCGTCGTCGCGAGGGAGGTGGTGCACGGACGCGGGACAGCTCCGATGCGACGCCTCGGATACCGCTGTGCCGCCGCGGCCGCCGCGGTCGCCCTGATCGCGGTGCCGCTCGTCGCGTGGGCGCTGGACACCAGCGTGGCGGGGGCGTTCGGGTCGCTGGTGACGGCACCGCTGCTGGTGCTCCTCGCTGCCGAGCAGGGGCTGCTGCAGGGGCGCGGTCGGTTCGCGCACCTCAGCGTGGTCCTCGCCGCGGCGGGCGTCGCGAAGGTGGTGCCGGCGGTGGCGGTGCTCGCCGCGGGAGGCGGCCCGGGAGCCGCCCTGTTCGCCGGTGCCCTCGGGACGGGGGCGGTGGCGTTCGCCGCGTCGGTGCTCGTCGGCCGGAGCGGCGGTGCGAGTGCCGGCACCGCCCCGACGAGCGTGCGCGCCGGGCACGTTCCGGGTGCGGGTGCCGTCCTGCGCGCCTCCCAGGTGCAACTCGCGCTGATCGCCTTGACGTCGATCGACCTGATGCTCGCCCGCATGCAACTCGACGCCGACTCGGCGGGCCTCTACGCGCTGGGGGCGGTCGCGACGAAGATCGCGTTCTGGCTGCCGCAGGCCGTCGGGGTGGTGCTGTATCCGCAGATGGCGAACCCCGCGAAATCGGCGGGTGCGGTGCGGTCGGCGCTGACGGTGCTCGTGGCCCTCGGCGGTGCGCTGGTCGCTGCGGCCGCAGTGTGTGCGCCGCTCGTTCCCGTGCTGTTCGGCGACGCATACCGACCGGTGCAGTCGCTGCTGTGGTTGTTCGCGTTGCAGGGCGCGTGCCTGGCGGTGCTGCAGGGGGCGTTGCTGTCGGCGATCGCCGGGAACCGCACCCGCCTCGCGGCCGTCGCGTGGCTGGGGCTCGTCGTGGAGGCGACGCTGATGGTGGCGTACGCGACGACCGTGGAACAGTTCGTCGCGGTCGCGGTCGCGACGGCGGCGAGCACCGCCGCGGTCGCCGCGGTGCTCGCGCTGCGCGCGGCACGTGCGGGAGACCCGGGAACCGGTGCAGAGGGTGCAGGGGGTGCCGACGAGAACGCCGCCCCCCACCCGGATCCGAGGTGACCGCGGGGCGGTCGGGTCCTCGGACGGGGTGGGGGGCGGCGCTGCGGGTTGCTACCGAGACCTACTGGCCGTTGTCGGGCTTGCGCAGGTCGGTCCGCGGGATCTCCTGCGTCTGATCCGTGGTCCAGTCGCGCTGCTGGTCGCCGTCACCGGCATCGGTGCGCGGGATCACCTCGGTGCGATCGTCGGTGTAGTCGCGCTGCGTGCCGGCGGCGTGCGCTCCGGCGGCGCCACCGGCAGCGGCCGGAGCCGGGCCGGACGGGGTGGGAGTGCCCCCGGTGGCGGGACGACGACCGCCGCCGCCGCTGCGCGAACCGAGGAGGAACCCGGCGATCAGCAGGATCACACCGAGGATGCCGGCGATGATCGGGAGGGTACGACCGAAGGTCGACAGCTGATCCTGTCCGTTCCGGGCCTGCTCGAGCTGGAACTCGATGGTGTCCTCGTCGAACACGAGGTCGACGTTCAGGACCGTGATCTCGGGGTTGTCGGCCTCGCGGGCGTAGTACTGGTTCTGCTGCTCCTCACCCTTGACGACGACACCGGTGACCGGGTCGACCCACAGGGTGCGGACGTTGTTGTACCAGCGGGTCATGGTGACGGGCTCGTCGCCCTCGCCGACACCCCACGTCGACGCGGGCAGCGACAGCTTGTACGTCGGGGCGTTCGGGTCGGCCTTCGACAGGTCGACGGGGCCGATCTCGTGGCGGAACTTGTAGACGGTCATCCCGTTGATCTCTTCCTCATCGACGAAGTCGATGGGGTAGTTCTCACGGGCGTTGTTGTCGAAGTAGGGGTACGCCTTCTTCTCGACGTCGAACGGGAACTTGTACTGCAGGCCTTCACGGTTGTCGATCTCGTCGCCGGGCGTGTCGGGCGAGGTCTGGATGGTGCTGACCCGATCCGGGTAGTCGTCCTTCGACACGGGCATCGCGGTGACTCGGTCGATGGTCAGACGATCGACGGTTGCGGAGACCAGGCCGGTGTCGCCCTGCATGTCGAGGCGACGCACCGACAGACCGGCCTGCAACGTCATGATGTCGGCGTCCGACGGCTCCTCGACCGTCACGAAACGCTGCGCCACGATCGGAACATCGGTGTCGACCTGTGCGTTTCCGGCGAGCAGCGCCCGCGAGTTCAGGATGTCGCCGGTGCCCTCGGCAACGGTGGTCACCTCGAGATCGAGCGGTGTCGTCTTCAACTTGCCGACGGTGTACGTCGGAATCATGATCGCGACGACCAGGAGGAACGCCCCCAGGCCCGCCAGGACCATCCCAACTATCCGGCCCGAGCCAGAACGCTCAGCCATGCTGTATCTCCTCACTCAACGGTTGCATCGAGTACCCCCACCGGCAGCAGGGCTGCACGGATCGTCCTGGTATCCGACCCGGCGAACACCACGTGAAGCCAGACACTAACAGCCCGCTGTGTGGCGCCGCGCGCCCGACTCCCACAGACCCTCGCGTCCGGTCGGCACCGATGCCGGGCACACTGGTCGCCGATGACAGATACCACCGCTGCCCCTCCCGGCGCCACCGGCTTCCTCCCCGCACTCGAGGGGATGCGTGGTTTTGCTGCTCTGGGTGTACTGATCACACACGTCGCCTTCCAGACGGGTGCCGTCGACGATCCGGTGATCGGGCGCGTGTGGGGTCGCTTCGACCTGGCGGTCGCGTTGTTCTTCGCGCTGTCGGGGTTCCTGCTGTGGCGTCCGCACGCCGCGGCCGCCCGCGGATTCGTGCGTGTCCCGTCGACCGTGCGGTACTTCCTGTCGCGGGCGGCACGCATCCTGCCGGTGTACTGGGTGGTCGTGGTGCTGGTGTTGTGGCTGCTGCCCGACGCGGGCGGCAGCGCGACCGTGTGGTGGGCGAATCTGCTGTTGGTGCAGGTGTTCGTGCCGCTCACCCTCACCGAAGGGCTCACCCAGATGTGGAGCCTGTCGGTGGAGGTCGCGTTCTATCTGATCCTGCCGCTGCTCGGGTGGGCCGTCTCCCGGTTGCGCGGTGACGCGGCGCGATACCGGATTCCGCTGCTGCTGTCCGCGTGCGCGCTGTCGCTGCTGTGGGTGTGGCTGCCGGTGCCCACCCCCGACCACATCAACCACGACAACTGGCTGCCCGGCTACCTGCCGTGGTTCGGGGCGGGCATGCTCCTCGCCGAACTCGTCGTGCACCCGCCGACGTGGATGCACCGGCTCGCCGCGCGGCGCCGCGTGATGGCGGCCGTCGCCGTCGTCTCGTTCGCGGTGGCCACCACCCCGCTGGCCGGGCCGGAGACCCTCACCACCCTGGAGCCGTGGGAATACAACGGGAAGATCGTGTCGGGGGCGGTGATGAGTTTCGCGCTGCTGGCACCGCTGGTGCTGGCCCCGCGCACCGAGCACCGGATACTCGCGAGTCCCGCGGCGCTGGCCGTCGGACGGTGGTCGTACGGCATCTTCCTGTGGCATCTGGCGGTGATGTCCGCGGTGTTCCCCATCTTCGGGATCCCACTGTTCGCGGGCCGGTTCTGGTTCGTTCTCGCCGTCACCGTCGTGGTGAGCATCGCCGTCTCGTCGGCCGGTTACGCGCTCGTCGAGGAACCCGCGCGTCGCGCCTTCCACCGGTGGGAGAAGGAACGCCGGATCGGGGGGACCGCGGCGAGGCCCGCCGCGACGACACCGACCAGCGCCGCGAACTGGATCAGGAACGAATAGCCGACGTAGCCGTCGGCCGACCGCCACGGTCCGGTGGACAACAGCGCCATCGCGAGCATCGTCGCACCACCCGAGGTCACGACCAGCGCTCGTGCCGCGGTGTCGCGGCCCCACCGTGCCCGCACCGCCACCACGAGCGCAGCGCCGCCGACCGCGACGGCCGCCCCGACCACCCCCGCCACCACCGTCGCCACCGCCGTGACACCGACGAACCCGACGGTCGCCGACCGCCACGTCCGGGGGGCCGGCCCCGGATCGGGCACCGGTCGCCGGCGCGGCCACAGGGCCATCACGAACAGCGGGATCAGCAGGAGCAGGCCCCCGAAGATCCCCAGGCGATACCACCGGTCGGTGGAGAACGTGAGAGTGACCGTGCCGTCCACGCCGGCCGGGACGATCCAGCCCTGCTGCCAGCCGTCGACGACCACCGGGGTCAGCTCGGTGCCGTCACCGCTGCGCGCCACCCACCCGACGTTGGTGCTCTCGGGGACCACGATCAACCGGTCCGTGTCGCCGGCCGGAACCCGGAGTTCACGGTGGTTCTCCGTCCACGCACCCGGCTCGAGCTCGACGGGTGCGGGCCGCGGCGCCGCGGTGCCGGTGACCGGAAGTTGCAGGCTCGACGCGACGAACGCGGTGCCCGGTTCGACGTCCACGTCCACCCGGCCGGCGGGCATCCCCACGGTGGTGGTGTCGCACAGCGTCGCCGGTACCTCGGTGCCGATCGCGAGTTCCTCCACGGTCGCGGTCACCGACGTGCGGTAGCGGTGTCCGTCGATCGTCACGACCGGTCCGTCGTCGCAGCCGACGGTCACGGTCCGGTCGTACACGCGGTCCTGGGCACCGACCGGTCCGTCCGCACCGAGCACCGTGACCTCCGCGAGGCCGGGCGCCGACTCCTTCGTGAATCCCAGTGCCGTGCGGTCGAGGACGTCGTCCCACCCGACGACGCTCACCGTCACCGTGTCGGTGAGGTACGGCGTGAGCTCGACCGTGGTGTCGCCGTCGAGTTCGCGCACCTGCGGTCCGTTGCCGAGGTTCACGGCGATCGCCGTCGGGGTCGCCGGCAGATCCCCGAGCGAGACGGCGACGTCGAGACCCGTCACCGTCGTGGGCTCGGGTAGTTCGAGGGTGATCGTGGGGTGCGGCGCACCCTTGTCGAGGACGGATTCCTCCGCCGTCCACGACGTGCGCGGATCACCGTCGACCAGGGCGAACGCCGAACCCTGCAGGTCGACGACGTCGGCGGCGCCCGTCGCCCGGACCCGATCCGGTTGTTCCACCACCGCGTCGAGGGCGGGCCCGGGCCGCGCCCGCACCCACAGGTGCGGCTCCACCCACGATTCGGTGGGCACCGTCAGGGTGCGGGTGAACGTGTTCGGTTCCTCCGGTGCCGTCGCCAGACCCCGCGCGCAGCGCACCCGGTCGGCGGTGTCCACGCAGCTTCCCCGACCCGGGAACTCCTGCCGCAGATCCCAGCCGCGCACCGCGACACCGGTGTCGGGTCCCGGGACGACGATGCGTCGGCGGATCTCGATCGGCTGCGGATCCGCGCGGTCGGTGTGATCCTCCACCGCGACCTCGGTGAGCCCGAACTGGTTACCGCGGGTGCCGTTCTCGACGTGGGTCGCGGTGATGCGGATCCACGTGGTGGTGCCCAGGGGCAACGCGACGGTCTGCTCGCGGCCGGCTTCCTCCACCCGCACCGCGGTGCTGCCCCGATCGGTGCTCACCTCGAGCCACTTCACCGGCGACCCCAACGCGCCGGGGCTCGTCGTCAGGTGCAGCAGACCGGCCTCGATGGGGGTGTCCAGATCCAGTTGCAGCCACTGCCCGACAGCCGCTTCGAGTCCGTTGCTGTGCCACCCGGTGGTGGGGTCCCCGTCGATGACGGCGGCGGGACCCGAACCGACGGCGGTGCCGCCGAGCTGCGTCGCGTCGGATGCCGAACTCGACACCCCGATGGCCGCGCCCTCCCATTCGGCACGCACGAGTTCGGTGTCGGCCACCGGATAGTCGGGGACGAGGTTGTGGGTGCGGCGCGGGTCGTCGACCGCGCGGATCGTCGACGAATGATGATCGACCTGCCCGTAGTCGGTTTCCCGGTCGGTGGGGGTGTCGGTGACCGTGACGGTGTCGACGGGCAACCCGGCGCGGGCCGCGTCGGCGGCCAGCAGCCGCGGACCGACCCGCCCGGGATCGGTGACGTCGAGACTCGCCATCGCCTCGGGCCCACCCTGCACCACCGGAACCGACCCCGCGTCCACGAGATACGGGCCGGTCGGGGCGTCGGCGGGTTCGGCGACGCGGAAGATCTCCACCGCACGGTAACCGGGACGCAGATCGGTGTCGTCGACGATGCCCTCGCCGGGATTCGTCTCGATCGTCGACCCGAACTCGGCGACCCGCTCGATGCCCGGGGATCCCTCGACCGCGCGGTGCACGAGCGCGGGACGGGCGGACGGGGACGTCTCGGGGTCCAGGTCGTTGCGCACCACCAGGTAGCCGATGCCCATGCCGCGCAGTGTCGCGGCGAGCCCGGGGGACGGCCGCCCGTCCGCGACCGATCGTTGCACGGCGTCGAGTGCGCGGATCGCGCCCGGCGGCACCAGCGGCACCGCGTCCCGCGACACCCACGGTGTGGTCGCGAGCGCCTGGATCGGTTCGTCGCGGGTCAGTCCCCAGATCTGGCTGCCGAACGGTGCGCCCGGCAGGATCAGGGCGCGTTCGCCACGGTCGGACGTGTGCTCGTCGAGCCACGCCGCGGTCTCGTGCCAGTACGCGGGCACCTCGTCGTAGGCGCCGCGCGGCGCCAGTTTGCCGGTCCACGCCAGGGAGGTGGCGAGGGCGGCGGCGACCAGCACGAGGGTGGCGACGGGCACCGCCGGGTTGCGTTCGGGATGCGCGAACGCGGTGCGGGCCCGCGGCCACGACACCGAACCGGGCAGGGGTGCCCACCGCAACAGGTGCGCCAACCCGAGCACCAGCGGTAGCCGCACGAGCGGTTCGAGTTTGTGGACGTTGCGCAGCGGCGCACCCGTCGAATCGAGGAAGGTGCGCACGGCATCGGCGAACGGTGAACTCAGTTCTCCGACGAATCCGGCGCCGAGACCGGCGACGCCGACACACAGGATCAGCAGCCACCGTCCGCGCGCCGGCATCGACCGCATCGCGAGGCCGGCCAGTCCGGCCGCGGCGAGGAAACCCGTGACGAGCACGGCGGCGGGTTGCGTGACGAGCACGGCGCCGGCGATGCGTTCCGGCGACACGAACGGGGTCCAGCTGCTGGTGCCGCGCAGCACCTCGGCCAGCGACGTCCATTCGGTGGTGACACCGGAGGACTCGATGAAGTCGAGGAAGGGTGGACTGACCTTGCCGAGGAGCAGCAGCGGCACCATCCACCAGGTCACCGCGACGACGCACAGCGGCAGCCACCACGCGGTGAATCGCCACCAGCGCCGGTTGGGGCGGTGCGCGGCCCACCACAGGCCCGCGACCAGACACGCCGCCGCTGTCGCGACCGCGTTGATCGCGCCCATGAGGGCGACGGCCGCGGCCGATTGCGCGGCCATCCGCCGCGCCGACAACGATCGTGTGCCCCCGAGGTAGCGCACCACCGGGAGCAGCACCCACGGCGCCAGCATCATCGGGTGCGCCTCGGACGAGATGGAGCCGAGGGTGGTCAGTACACGCGGCGACAGCACGAACACGGTCGCGGCGATCACCCGTGACGAGCGGCTTCCGACACCCAGGGCCTCGGCCAGCCGGATCAGACCCCAGAACCCCGCGACCAGCAGCAGCACCCACCACAGGCGCTGCGTGATCCACGGGGGAATGTGGGCGAGTCGGCCCGCGGCGAAGAACGCACCGTGCGGGAAGAAGTAGCCGTAGGCCTGGTTCTGGACCTGACCGAGCGGCGCCAGGCTGCTCCACTGGTGGGCGGCGCGAGCGAGGAAACCGAGCGGATTCTGCGTCAGGTCGTACTTCGTGTCGGCGACGACCAGGCCGGGGACCTGAACGAACGACAACACGAACGCCACCGCCGTCGCGGCGTACAACCACCGCCGCGACAACGGCTCCGCGGACGGGAGTTCCACGGACGGCGGGACCGCGGCGGACGGGGGCTCCGTCGCATCGCGGGACGTGCGTGAATGCGAAGCGTGACCGGCGCCGTCAGCGGCTGCCGTATTCAACCTGGTTCAGGAGGGAGGAGTCGGCGTTGCCGCTGCGGTCGATCTCGGGGCGGGAGGTCTGTGACACGGCTGCGGTCACCCCGAACACCGCGGCGGCACCGACGACGGCGCCGGCAACCACGCTGACCAGGCCCGGGCCCAGGAATTTCCCCATTTTCGCTCTCCCCATCTCGGTCGACTCACGTCGTACATGTCCGCGCCAAGGTATCACCTCGGTCACAGTGCCGGCGCGGTGCGGGTCCCGGTCGCGTGGCCGCTGCTCAGAGCCCCAGCGCACCGAGCAGCGTACGCAGTTTCGCGGTGGTCTCGTCGAGCTCCTCGTCGGGGTCGGAACCTGCGACGATGCCGCCGCCCGCCCACGCGAGGGCGCGCAGTCCGTCGGAGGAGATCTCGGCGCCGCGGATCGCGACGATCCAGTCGCCGTCGCCGTTGCTGTCGCACCAGCCGACGGCGCCGCCGAAGAACCGACGGTCACCCTCGATGCCGCGGATCGCGGCGAGCGCCGCCTCCGTGGGGGTCCCGGCGACCGCCGGGGTGGGGTGCAGGGCCGCGGCGACGGCCAGCGCACCGGTCGCCCGGTCCAGCAACGTTCCGGTGATCGTCGTCGCCAGGTGCCACACGTCGGGTGTGGATGTCAGTTCCGGGCCGGACGGCACCTGCAGGTCGCTGCACAACGGTCGCAACCGCTGCGCGATCCGGTCGGTGACGAACGCATGCTCGGCGCGGTTCTTCGCCGACGACAGCAGTGCGTGCCCGGTCGTGTCGTCGATATCCGGGTCGGCCGAGCGCGGAGCCGTCCCGGCCAGGGGGCGGCAGGTGACGGAGCCGTCCCGGACCCGCACCAGGAGTTCGGGTGACGCACCGACGAGCGTGTGTCCCCAGTAGTGCTCCCCGGCGGCACTGAGATCGACCGCGTACGTCGACGCCGTCGGATGGCGGACGACCATGCGCGCCGCGACCGCGAGCGGATCGATCGGGGTGTCGGCGGCCAGCGCGACCCGGCGTCCGGCGACGACCTTGTCGACCTCACCGAGGTCGATGCGGTCGAGGATCGACCGGATCCGCGCCAGATGGATCCGCGGCGGCGGTGTCTGCGCGGCGATGCGCACCGGCGGTGGTTCGGGCAGATCGTCCGGTGGCGGCCACGGGCCGTCGGTGACGGTGACGTGCTCGGGTTCGGTGAGTGCGACGGGACGGTCGGGGGCGAACGGCAGGGCTCCCGCGATCAACTCGGCCTTCCCGCGCCGCAACGATTCGGATGCCGACTTCAGGTCGGTGTGCAGTCGCCGGGTCCCGGTGGCGTGGACCGTGCTATCGGCACGCGAAAGGAGGAAACCGTCCATGGTGGGACGACGATAGTCGTCGATCCCGGTGGGGGCGTTGCCGGGCGGGGCTCGGTGGGCCGGCGCTGCCGGACGGGGCTCGGTGGGCCGGCGCCGCCGGTGCGGGCCACGCGTGCGGAGGTCAGCGCCCGGGCGGCACGATCAGCACGGGCCGGTGACTGTGCCGCAGCACGTGGTCGGCGACGGACGACTGCAGCAGCGACCGCAGGCCCGTCGTGCCGCGGGTGCCGGTGACGATGATGTCGACGTCGAGTTCGTCGGCGGCCTCCACGATCGACGCCCACACCGCGTTGACCACCTCGATGGTGCGTCCTTCGGCGTGCAGGCCGAGTTGCGTGGCGAGTTCGAGTCCCTCGGCGTTGACGGCCCGCGCGTCGGTCAGCGCCACATCCTCGCTGTCCTCGTCGGGCACCCATTCGGGTTGCATGACCCCCGACAGCCCCGACATGCGCGCGGCCTGCCGCACCATCGGCTCCCAGGCCGTGACGACGATGGCGCGGCACGATTCGAGGAATCGGCCCGCGTACTGCACGGCGCGCTTGGAATTCTCCGATCCGTCGTAGGCGACGAGAATCAGATCTGCACCCACCGCGCACCCCCTGGGCTCGTTGTCCGTCACGGCGTCGTCCGCGCGTCACCCGGGCCGTCGTTCGCCGCTGCTCGGGTGCACCATACCGCCTGGGCGGATCGTCGGGAACGGGTCCGACCGGCTACCGTCGGATCCATGCGGATCCGACATTCCCTCACGGTGGTCCTCGCGGCGGCGCTGGCGGTGACGGCGTGCGGCGCCGACGGCACTCCCGAGATCGACGCGGCGTCGTCGACGTCGTCCGTCGAGGACCCGACGACGGCGGAGTCGTCGCCCGCGCCGCCCGTGCCCGCATCGACGTCGTCGGAGGCCGCCGGGACGGTGTGCGGCGACGAACTGCTCGCGTCCCTGCCGCTGCGCCGGAAACTGGCGCAGCTGCTGAACGTCGGTGTCACCGGCGCGGACGACGCGCTGGCCGCGGTGCGGTCGGAGGGGATCGGCGGAATCTTCGTCGGAAGTTGGACGGACCCGGCGATGCTGTCGCAGCGGCAGATCCCGGCGGTCGCCGCGGAGAGCGAACTCCCGCTGATGGTGACCATCGACGAGGAGGGCGGCCGGGTGTCGCGGGTCGGTGAACTGCTCGGACCCGACCCGTCCGCGCGGGTCACCGCGCAGACCATGACGGTCGACGAGACGTACGCGATGGCGTTCGAGCGGGGGCAGGAGCTGCGCGAACTCGGGATCACCGTCGACTTCGCGCCGGACGTGGACGTCACCGACCGGCCCGACGACGACGTGATCGGCGACCGCTCGTACTCGGCGGATCCGCAGGTCGTCGCGCAGTACGCCGGTGCGTACGCACGCGGACTGCAGGACGCGGGAATCCTCCCGGTCCTCAAGCACTTTCCGGGGCACGGTTCGGCCTCCGGTGATTCGCACACCGGTGCGGTGACGGCGCCGCCGCTCGAGCAGTTGCAGCAGGTCGACCTCGTCCCGTACCGGGAACTGGTGTCGCCGGACGTCGCGGTGATGATCGGTCACCTGGACGTGCCGGGCCTGACCGACGGGGTGCCGGCCAGTGTCAGCCCGGCGGCCGTGGAACTGCTGCGGTCGGGTACCGGCTACGGCGGTCCGCCGTTCGACGGCGTGATCTTCACCGACGACCTGTCGGGGATGCGTGCGATCACCGACGAGTACGGCATCGAGGAGGCCGTGCAGGCCGCGCTCGTCGCGGGGGTCGACCAGGCGTTGTGGCTGACCACCGCCGAGGTGCCCGCGGTGCTCGACCATCTCGAGGCGGCCGTCGCGTCGGGAGAGTTGCCGCAGCAGCAGGTCGACGAGTCGGTGCTCACGGTCGCGCGGGCCAAGGGTGCGCTGCACTGCTGACCGTGTGTTCGAGCCCGGCCACCCATCTCCTTACCGTAGAGTAAGAAGATGTTCTGAGTAGTAGTTCCTGGAGGAGACATGGCAGGCGGAACGAAGCGGTTGCCGCGTGCGGTTCGCGAACAGCAGATGCTCGATGCCGCAGTGGAGGTGTTCTCCGAGAACGGGTTCCACGACACTTCGATGGATGCCATCGCGGCTCGCGCCTCGATCTCGAAGCCGATGCTGTACCTGTACTACGGGTCCAAGGACGAACTCTTCGCCGCCTGCATCACCCGTGAAGGACAGCGCTTCGTCGAAGCACTCACCCCGGCCGGCGACCCGACGCTCGCACCCCGCGAACAGCTACGCGTCGCCCTCGAATCGTTCCTCGGATTCGTCGACCAGCACCGCGCCTCGTGGATGGTGCTGTACCGCCAGGCGCTGGGGCAGCAGGTCTTCGCCGGGCAGGTGCGCAACAGTCGCGACCAGCTCATCGAACTCACCGCGGGACTGCTCGAATCCAGCACGCGGGAGCCGGAACCGGGCGCGGATTACGCGATCATGGCCGTCGCGCTCGTCGGTGCGGGTGAGGCCGTCGCCGACCGCGTCGCGGGCGGCGAGATCGATGTCACACGGGCCGCGGATCTGCTCGAGAACCTCGCGTGGCGCGGCCTCGCCGGAAAGAAGCGGTCGGACCAGCCGCACTGATCGGCCGATCCGGCGGGTGTGTGCCGGGACGCCCCCATCGCGCCCCGGCACACACCCGTCCGACCCCCGATCGCTACCGCAGGGTCGCGGTCAGGTGCGGATACAGCTTCTTCGGGTGGCGCAGTGCAAGATCCCACCCGGTGCCCTCGCGTGTGGCGTACAGGTTCACCGTGGCCGGCAGCAGCACCGGCTTCCCGAACCGCACCGAGTAGGTCACCGCGTCGGGGATCCTGCCCTCGACCGCCGACAACGCGGCTGCGGCACTCCACATGCCGTGCGCGATGGTCTTCGGGAAGCCGAACGCCCTGGCGCCGAGCGTCGAGACGTGGATGGGGTTGCGGTCACCCGAGACGGCCGCGTACCGGTCGATGGTCTTGCGGTCCACCCGCAGCGTCGACGTGGGCACCGGGGGGACGTCCGCCTGCTCGGGTTCGGGCTTCGGCTGTCCGGACAGCGAGGTGCGCTGCTGGTTCAGGAAGGTCGACGTCTGCCGCCACACGGTCTCGCGGCCGACGTTCACCGAGGTGACGACGTCGACGAGGATGCCCTTGCGGTGCTCGCGCATGTTCTCGGCGTGCACCCGGAAATCCAGCGGCTCCGTCACCGAGATCGGCCGCACCTGTTCGATCGTGTTCTCGGCATGTACCGAACCCATCGCGGCGAACGGGAACCCCTTCGAGACCATCAACTTCATGACGATCGGGAAGGCGAGCACGAACGGGTACGTGAGCGGCAGCGTGTCGCCGAACCGCAGCCCGCACACCTTGGTGTACTCGGCGAGGTTGTCGGCATCCACCCGGTATCCGCGCAGCGTGAGCACATCGTCCGGCAGCGAGCCGCCGGACGCCCCGACGACCGGCAACGCCGACACGACGGCGCGGCCGTAGACGTCGAGGATCGACGGGGGAGAGGACAGTTCGATCTCCGCCATCAGGCCCCCAGCATGGACTGGCCGCACACGCGGACGACCTGCCCGGTGACGGCGCTCGATGCGGGATTCGCGAACCACGCGACGGTCTCGGCGACGTCGACGGTCTCGCCGCCCTGGCTCAGCGAACTCATCAGACGGCCACCCTCACGGGTCGCGAGCGGGATCGCGGCCGTCATCGCGGTCTCGATGAAGCCGGGAGCGACCGCGTTGATGGTGATGCTCTTCTCCGCGAGCAGCGGTGCGGTGCCCTGCACCAGGCCGATGACACCGGCCTTCGACGCACCGTAGTTGGTCTGGCCGCGGTTGCCGGCGATACCGGCGATCGACGACACGTCGACGACGCGGCCGCCCTCCTTCAGTGCACCCTTCTCGACGAGCACCTCGGTGATCTTCTGCGGCGCGATGAGGTTGACCGCCATCACGGCGTTCCACTTCGCGGCGTCCATGTTCGCGAGCAGCTTGTCGCGGGTGATGCCGGCGTTGTGGACGATGATGTCCGCGCCGCCGTGACGCTCGAGCAGGTGCGCGGCCAGCTTCTCGCCGGCATCCGCGGCGGTGACGTCGAGCGGGAAGGACGTTCCGCCGACCCGGTTGGCGGTCTGCGAGAGCGATTCCCCGGCGGCGGGCACGTCGGCGGCGACCACCGTCGCGCCGTCGCGTGCGAGGACCTCCGCGATGGTCGCGCCGATGCCGCGCGCGGCGCCGGTGACCACGGCGACCTTGCCGGCCAGCGGCTTGTCCCACGAATCGGGTGCGGTGGCGTCGCCGTCACCGATGCGGACGACCTGACCGTCGACGAACGCGGACTTGGCCGACAGCAGGAAGCGCAGGGTCGATTCGACGCCCGACAGGCCCGTCGACGCCGTCGGTGCCACGTACACCAGCTGGATCGTGGCGCCGCGGCGCAGTTCCTTGCCGAGGCTGCGGGTGAATCCCTCGAGGGCGCGCTGCGCGATGCGCTCGTCGACCGACGAGGCATCCTCGGGGGTGGTTCCGAGAACGACGACCCGGCCCGACGGCGCGAGCGAACGGATCGCCGGCTGGAAGAACGTGAAGAGCTGTTCGAGCCCCGCGGCGTCGGTGATGCCGGTAGCGTCGAACACGAGCGCGCCGAAGCGGCTGTCGCCGCCGTCGGCGAACGTGTAGTCGGTCAGCAGCGCGCGGATCGGCTCGACCAGGCGGCCGCTGCCGCCGAGGAGGACGGGACCGGGGAGCGCCGGTTCGCCCGGCTGGTAACGACGGAGCTTCTCCGGCTGAGGGAGGCCGAACTGCTTGGCGAGGAATGCTCCGGGAGCGGACGAGATGAGCTGGGCATAGAGCTTGGGAGCGCCCTTGGCGTCGGCCACGATTCCACCTTCTTCGAATTCGGTCGTCGATGCGAGTAGTCGACAACTAACTTACCCGCGAGTAAGAATAGTAGCCAGAGTTCGCATCCATCTGAATCCGGGAGATATCAGTGACCACCAAAGCCCGCTCCACGAAGCCGCGTCGCGTCGCCGTTCTCGGGGGCAACCGGATCCCGTTCGCCCGGTCGGATCGCAAGTACGCCCGCGCCTCCAACCAGGACATGTTCACCGCCACCCTCGACGGGCTCGTCAGTCGCTTCAACCTGCAAGGGGAGCGGCTCGGAGCGGTCGTCGGCGGGGCCGTCCTCAAACACAGCCGCGACTTCAACCTGATCCGCGAATGCGTGCTCGGCAGCGCACTGAGCCCGTACACCCCCGCGTGGGACCTGCAGCAGGCGTGCGGTACCGGCCTGCAGTCGATCATCTCGGTGGGCGATGCGATCGCCGCCGGACGCATCGAGGCCGGTATCGGCGGCGGCGTCGACACCACGTCCGACGCGCCCATCGGCGTCAACAACGAACTGCGCGAGTTCCTGCTGTCGCTCAACCGCGCGAGGAGCACCGGTGACCGCATCAAGCTGCTCGGCAACGTGCGCCCGTCCATGCTGGGTATCGAGATTCCCCGCAACGGTGAGCCGCGCACCGGCCTGTCGATGGGCGATCATGCCGCGATCACCGCGAAGGAATTCGGGATCGCCCGCGAGGGCCAGGACGAACTGGCCGTCGCGAGCCACCGCAACATGGCCGCGGCCTACGACCGCGGTTTCTTCGACGATCTGGTCACGCCGTTCCTCGGACTCACCCGCGACGACAACCTGCGCCCCGACTCGAACGTCGAGAAGCTCTCCACCCTGAAGCCGGTGTTCGGTGTGAAGCTCGGCGACGCGACCATGACCGCCGGCAACTCGACCCCGCTGACGGACGGGGCCTCCGCGGCACTGCTGTCGACGGAGGAGTGGGCCGCCGAACGCAAGTTGCCGGTGCTCGCCTACCTGGTCGACTCGGAGACCGCCGCCGTCGACTACGTGCACGGCGGCGACGGGTTGCTCATGGCCCCCACCTACGCCATCCCGCGCCTGCTGAAGCGCAACGGCCTGACCCTGCAGGATTTCGACTTCTACGAGATCCACGAGGCGTTCGCCTCCGTGGTGCTGGCAACGCTGCAGGCGTTCGAATCGGAGGAGTACTGCAAGGGACGGCTCGGGCTCGACGCTCCGCTCGGGTCCATCGACCGCAGCAAGCTCAACGTGAACGGATCCTCGCTCGCGGCCGGTCACCCGTTCGCCGCGACGGGCGGCAGGATCGTGGCGTCGCTCGCGAAGATGCTGCACGAGAAGAAGCAGGAGACCGGGAAGCCGGTGCGCGGCCTGATCTCGATCTGCGCGGCCGGCGGCCAGGGCGTCACCGCCATCCTCGAAGCCTGATTCCCACCATCCGGGAGTCGCCGAAAAAATCTCGCCCGAGGCGTAACACCCCGGAAGGGGTGGCGATAGACCTATCGACCCCGCGTTGCTGCCTGACCCCCGACCTGGTAGCAGCGCGGGGTCTTCTCCGTCCGGGATTCCCGCGTGTGATCGGCCCCTCGGGTCACCGGTAGGCGCGTGCACCCGTACCGGCACTACCCTGGGGAACCGGCATCCGTAGCGCGTCCGTCGGCGTACGCGCATTTCCTGAAGGGACACCGGTGAGCGGCAACAACGGGACGAACGACCCCGAGAACGCGGACGAAGCGGTCCGCGGCGACGAGTCGTCCCCGGAACGAGCGGTTCCGGAACGGGAAGTTCCGGAGTACGACCCGTCGTCGGCGCCGACGGTGCAGTTCTCGGCGCTGAACGTCGACGATGCGGGGCTGCGCCCGGACGAGCCGGAGGAATCACGTCCCGACGATTCGCAGGATCCCGTTCCCGACGAAGCACGCACCGACGATTCGCACACCGACGAAGCGCACGCCGACGCGTCCCGTTCCGTGGCCGAGCGGTCGGACGAGGAGCCGCCCACCGTGGCGGCGCCGGTGTCCGTCCCGGAACCGGACCCCGTGGACCGCGCCACCGCAGGTCCGGAGGCCGATGACTCGGACGTCGACGAAGCCGACTCCGCCGTGACCCAGCCGGTGGTGCGAGCGTCCGGTGACGCACCGTCGTCCGCGGCACCGTCGTCCGAGGCACCGTCGTCCGTCGACCGGCCGAGTGACGATGCCGCGTTGTCGGATGCCCCGACCGCGGCCATCCCGGTGCTGTCCGGCACACCCGACGCACCCGGCGGTGGCCGACCGGGCCCGTCCGCGGCAGTGGGGGACACCGGCGCCGGCCGCCCCGACGATCCGCAGGACCGGACCTCCGCGATCCCGCCCCAGAGCCCACCCCCGCCCGTCCCGCCTGTTCCCGCGGAACCGGCGCCCGGCGGACCTCCCGGTGACGGGTCCGGCCCGTCGAAACGGACACTTGCGCTGATCGTCGGCGGAGTATTCACGGTCCTCGCCGCGCTGTACGTCATCGACCTCGCGGTGAGCTCCGGGAAGGTTCCGCGCGGCGTGACCGTCGCGGGCATCGACATCGGCGGGGAACCCCTCGACGAGGTCGCCGGTACCCTGCAGGCGCAGCTCGACCCCCGCCTCGACACCGCCGTCGCGGTCACCGCGGGCGACACCGACGGCGAACTCGTCCCGTCACAGGTCGGCATCGGCATCGACTGGAACGGCACCCTCGCCCGGATCGGCGCGCAACCGCTCAACCCGTTCACCCGCCTGGCATCGTTCTTCGGGACCGACGAGATCGGTGTCGTATCCACCCGTGACGACGCGGCGCTGGTCGCGGGCATCGAATCGGTCGCCGCGGGCGCAGCCCACGAACCGCGCGAGGGCAACATCGTCTTCGAGGACGGCACACCCGTTCCGGTGACTCCCCAACCCGGGCAGAGCGTCGACACCGCCGTCGCGGCCGATGTGTTCGCCGAGCGCTGGGCGTTCGGCGATGTCTCGTTGCCCGTCGAGAGCGTCGAGGTCACCGTCACCCGTGAGGGCCTGGACCGGGCGCTCGCCGACATCGCGGTGCCCGCGGTCGCCGCGGATCTGCACGTGAACGGGCACGATGCCGTCGTCGCGACATTGCGTACCGAGGACATCGGTGCCGTCCTGTCGTTCGTCCCCGACGGCTCCGGCGGTCTCGAACCGCAGTACGACAGGGAGGCGGCGACCGGCCTGCTCGCCCCGCAACTCGCCGAGACCGAGGTCGAGCCGGAGAACGCGCGGATCGTCATCCAGGGTGGAGCTCCCACCGTGGTGCCCGGAACGAAGGGTGAGGTGGTCGACTGGGAGCAGACCCTCGCCGATCTTCCTCGACTGCTTGCGACCGAGAACGACCGATCGGTGGACGCCCGTTACGAGACGGCGGATCCCGAACTGACCACCGAGGGTGCCGAGAAGCTCGGGGTGCGCGAGGTGATCGGCGAGTTCACCACCGGTGGGTTCGAATACGCATCGGGTGTGAACATCCGGCTCGCCGCGTCCGAGATCAACGGTGCGCTGGTCGAGCCCGGCGAGACGTTCTCCCTCAACGGCTACACCGGTCCGCGCGGTTCCGCCCAGGGCTACGTGGAATCCGGGATCATCGAGGCGGGACGTCCCGGCAAGGCGGTCGGCGGCGGCATCAGCCAGCTCGCGACCACGCTGTACAACGCGTCGTACTTCGCCGGTATGGAGGACGTCGACCACACGGAGCACAGCTACTACATCTCCCGGTACCCGGCGGCCCGGGAGGCGACGGTGTTCGAGGGTGCGATCGACCTGCAGTTCCGCAACCCGTTCGAGACGGGGGTGTTGATCGAGACGATCGGCACCGACTCCGCCATCACGGTGCGGCTGTGGGGGACCAAGACCGTCGACGTCCAGTCGATCACCGGTGACCGCACCAACTACACCTCGCCGAACACGATCACGCTTCCCGCCGGCGATTCGTGCATCCCGTCGAGCGGTGCACAAGGGTTCACCGTGTCCGACACCCGCATCATCACGGACGCGAAGACAGGCGCGCAGCTTTCGGCGAAGACCCGCACCGTGCGATACGACCCGGTGCCCGTCGTCAAGTGTGTGAGCCCGGAACCGAAGCCCGGGCAGAAGCCCGAGGAGAAGTCGGAGGAGCAGCCCGCGGAGCAGCCCGAGGAGCAGCCCGAGGAGCAGCCGGAATCCGGCGGTGCCGCCGACGAGCCGTCGACCCCGGCGAGCCCCACCCCGGCCGAGTCGGAGTGACCGGCGCCCCCGGAGGTTCACCGCACAAGGGTTCACAGCACAAGAACGAGGCTCACAGCGCTGCCGGTGGCCGACAGGGCTGTGAGCCTCGTATCAGGGTTGTGAACCCCTGGGTTCAGCGGATCAGAACGCCGCTTCGTCGAGCTCCATGATGTCGAGGTCGACACCGGCGATGATTCCCCGCGAGACGGTGAGCTCCGGCAGCACGTTCTTCGCGAAGAACGACGCGACGGCCACCTTGCCCTCGTAGAACGCCTTGTCCTTGGCGTCGGCGCCCGCGTCGAGCTTGGCGAGCCCCACCCCGGCCGAGTCGGAGTGACCGGCGCCCCCGGAGGTTCACCGCACAAGGGTTCACAGCACAAGAACGAGGCTCACAGCGCTGCCGGTGGCCGACAGGGCTGTGAGCCTCGTATCAGGGTTGTGAACCCCTGGGTTCAGCGGATCAGAACGCCGCTTCGTCGAGCTCCATGATGTCGAGGTCGACACCGGCGATGATTCCCCGCGAGACGGTGAGCTCCGGCAGCACGTTCTTCGCGAAGAACGACGCGACGGCCACCTTGCCCTCGTAGAACGCTTTGTCCTTGGCGTCGGCGCCCGCGTCGAGCTTGGCGAGCGCGATCTCGGCGTGCTCGAGCAGCAGCCAGCCGATGAGCAGGTCGCCGAAGGACTCCAGGAAACGGACCGAGCCGAGGCCGACCTTGTACAGCTCGGTCGGGTTCTCCTGCGCACCCATCAGGAACTGGGTGAGCGTCGCGACCATGGTCTGCGCGTCCTCGAGTGCGGTGTTCAGGAGCGCGCGCTCCTTCTTCAGGCGCTGGTCGGCGTCGTCACGCTCGAGGAACTGCTTGATCCGACCGGCGACGTGCGCGAGCGCGACACCGCGATCACGGGCGATCTTGCGGAAGAAGAAGTCCTGCGCCTGGATGGCGGTGGTGCCCTCGTACAGCGAGTCGATCTTCGAGTCGCGGATGTACTGCTCGATCGGGTAGTCCTGCAGGAAGCCGGAACCGCCGAGGGTCTGCAGCGAATCCTTCAGGTACTCGTAGGCACGCTCGGAGCCGCAGCCCTTGACGACGGGCAGCAGCAGGTCGTTGATGCGGTGCGCGAGACCTGCGTCGGCACCCGACACCTGCTCGGCGACCGACGCGTCCTGGTGTGCGGCCGTGTAGAGGTACACGGCGCGCAGGCCCTCGGAGTACGCCTTCTGCATCGCCAGCGACCGGCGCACGTCGGGGTGGTGCATGATCGACACGCGCGGTGCGGACTTGTCGGACATCTGCGTCAGGTCCGCGCCCTGGATGCGCTCCTTGGCGTACTCGAGCGCGTTGAGGTAGCCGGTGGACAGCGTGCCGATGGCCTTGGTGCCGACCATCATGCGGGCGTGCTCGATGACGTCGAACATCTGCGCGATGCCGTTGTGGACCTCACCGACGAGCCAGCCCTTCGCGGGAACACCGTGGCCACCGAACGTGAGTTCGCAGGTCGTGGATGCCTTCAGGCCCATCTTGTGCTCGACGTTGGTGACGAACACGCCGTTGCGCTCGCCGAGCTCGTCCTTCTCGAAGTCGAAGTGGAACTTGGGGACGAAGAACAGCGACAGGCCCTTGGTGCCCGGGCCGGCGCCCTCGGGGCGTGCCAGGACGAGGTGGAAGATGTTCTCGAAGAGGTCGTCGGAGTCGGCGGAGGTGATGAACCGCTTGACGCCCTCGATGTGCCAGCTGCCGTCGTCCTGCGCCACGGCCTTGGTACGGCCCGCGCCGACGTCGGAACCGGCGTCGGGCTCGGTGAGGACCATGGTGGCACCCCAGCCGCGTTCGACGCAGGTGGCGGCCCACTTCTTCTGCTCGTCGGTGCCGTTGTCGTAGAGCACACCCGCGAAGGCCGGGCCCGCGGCGTACATGAAGGCGGCGGGCTGGGCGCCGAGCATCATCTCGTTGGCTGCCCACAGGAGGCTGCGCGGTGCGTCGGTGCCGCCGATGTCCTCGGGGATGCCCATCGACCAGTAGCCGGCGTCCCACCAGGCACGGAATGCCTTCTTGAAGCCCTCGGGGATCGACACCGTGTGGGTCTCGGGGTCGAAGACCGGCGGGTTGCGGTCGGTGTCGGCGAAGGCTTCGGCAGCGGGACCCTCGGCGAGGGCCTTGACCTCGGCGAGGATGCCGCGCGCGGTCTCTTCATCGAGGTCGCCGAACTTGCCGGCGTCGAGGACCTTCTGAATCTGCAGGAACTCGAAGAGGTTGAACTCGAGGTCGCGGAGGTTGCTCTTGTAATGGCCCATGTCTGTGCGTGTCTCCCGTAGCGGTGCGGTCCAGTCGCTTGCAAGTACCGCCCAAGTTATTACTCGTCGGTAACATCTCTATGTTACTCGCAAGGCAACTAACTGCCAAGACCGATTTTACGGGCAACCACGAGTGCGTCGATGGCAGTTCCGGAATCTGTTTCCCGGTGGCGTCGTTCCGCCGTCACGATTTCCAGGCGTCCGTCGATTTCGCTGACGACATCCATTGGGGTGTAGAGGATTTCGGGATCCTGTGGCCCGCCCACACCCTGTTCCGGATTCGTGCTGTCGTGCCCCAGAAATATGAGGATTCCATCAGGTTTCAGCGAATTGACGGCATTGTCGATCAGCTTTCGACGCTGTGGCGCAGGAAAGTGCAGGAATGCGGAGAGCACGAGATCATAGTGGCGATCACTCGAGACCGTCGTCACGTCCGCACAGCGGTAGTGCACCCGATCGCGCGACGCACGCGGTGCCTGCGCCGCGATCCGGCGCGCCTTGTCCAGTGCCACCTCGGAGAAGTCCACGGCGTCCACCTCCCACGCGCGGATCGCCAGCCACAGTGCGTGTCGACCCTCGCCGCAGCCCAGGTCCAGTGCTCGTCCCGGCGGCAGTGCCGCCGTGAACTCCACGACCACCGGATTCGGTGGTGCGCCCCAGACCAGGTCCGACGACCGGTACTTCTCGTCCCACTCGTGAGCATCCATGGCCGCACGGTAGTCCTCGCGACACGCCGGCGCGGTGTCGTGCAGCACGGTCGGCCGAACACGGTGCCCGCAGTGGAACACGTTATCGTCGGGCGGTGTGGG
>ERZ747221.1141-NODE-1141-length-27494-cov-5.674034_pt1 | contig 27494 bp, 18 predicted proteins | sample MGYA00374949_ERZ747221 | MGnify/ENA primary metagenome ERZ747221 (study PRJEB28779, sample SAMN05720172) | bioreactor metagenome | isolation source: Anaerobic biogas reactor | place: USA:Washington, USA | collected 2015-08-08 ... | reverse complement strand
TCCCCCTACCACACCTTCCGCCACGTCCGGCCCACGTACGCCTCGGTGAAGCCCACCGCCTCGTACAGCTCATTGGCGGCCACGGCGTCCCCCGTGCCCACGTAGACGTCCGTCGCGCCTAGGGCGCGCACCCGGCGGCACCCCTCCAACATCAGCGCCCGGGCCAGGCCTCGCCGCCGGTGGTCGGGGCGGGTAACCACCGGCTCGACGATGGCCCGGCGGTTCACCTCGTCGTAGGTGAGCCCCACGTGAGCGGCGAAGGACCCGCCCGGCGCCTCCGCTATCAGGTTAAGGTCGTGGCGGAAGGAGGGTGAGCCCTCCACGAAGTTTCGGTACTCGGCGGCGGTGTGGAAGGTGCGGCCGAACCCGGCGTTGAGGAGGTCAGCCAGGCGACCGTACTCTCCCCCGTCACCGAGGCGGGTCGGGCGCAGCAGGTACCCGGATACCTCACCGGGCTCAGGCAGGGGCCGCTGCCCAAGACGCAGCCTCCGCATCACGCCCGTTCCTTCCACCGGCTCGTAGCCACGACGGGCAAGCAACCGTCGCCGGGGAGAGTCGTAGTCGTGGGCGTAGACCTGCAAGCGGCGGTGGACACCGTCCTGGCCGGCGGCCGCCAGGTTCGTCTCCACCCAAGCGACCATCTCCTCCTCCAGGTGACGGAAGTCGGGATGGAGCTGCAGCGCCGCCTCGCCGCCACCGTCATCGTGAGCGGCCGCCACCAGTCGGCCGTCCGTTGTCTCCCACAGGCAGGCGGGGTACTCCTCGCCCAACTGCGGGTCGGAGGGAGCGCGGTGGAAGCGGTGGCCGTCCCAGCGGCGGATCTCCCAGTTCCACTCCGTCGGCGTGATCGGGTAGGTCTCCAGGAGAAGGGCGCGGACGCGCCAGAAGTCGGCGTCGCCGGCATAGGGGCGGGAGCGGGTAGGGGGAAACGGGTCGCTGCTCACGATGACCTCCGGCAGTGCCGGCGACGAAGCGTGAGCTTCAGAGTCGCCGACGATGCTAGGAGCGCTCCTTGTACGGCAGCGGCTCCAGCTCCACCTCGCCTGCCAGACTCTCGTACTCCGGGTCCTTGTGGACCAAGACCGCGCCCCTCTGCTTGGCGAAGGCAGCGATTAGGGCATCAGCCAGAGACACGGCGTTGCGAGCCTTCATGCGCCCGGCGGTCAGCACCGTCGCCTCGTCGGCGCACCACTCGACCTGCATGCCGCTCCGACGCAGCAGAGCATGTCGCGTCTCTGCCTCAGCCGCACCCCGTTCCCGATAGGTGATGTAGTAGCACTCAAGCAGTACCATGAAGGGCTCAACCACCTGGGAGCCGCGCAGCAACTCCTCTACCCGGTCGGCACCGGGCTCATTCTCGATCAGAGCTAGGATAGCGGAGGCGTCGAGCACGTAGCGGTCAGCGCTCACGCCGGCGATCCTCGGCTCGGTCCTCGAGCAGCTTGGCGGTCAGGCCTTGCCCGGCACCACGGCCACGGAGCGCCGCCACAGGGTCGGCCGGCACGGGGACCACCTTGATCGTGGCCCCGTCGTCGAGCCAGACCAGTTGGTCGCCTTCCTCCAACCCGTGCCGCCGGCGGATCTCGGCCGGTACCACCGTCTGCCCTCGCCTGCTAAGCGTGGTGTGCATGATGTCAGTCATATCTTGATCCTATCATGCACAGAAGTAGAACTGCAAGTCACCACTGGTCCTGCCCATGTAGAACTCAGCAGACGCACGGCAGAGCCCCCTTCACGTGTCACTTGTCACGAGTCACGCCTCAGCCCATCGCGTCCACCGCCATCGCCGTGAACACCACCACCAGATAGGGGCCGGAGAGCTTGAACAGCAGCCGGGCCGCCCGCCGCGAGGGGCGCAGCGCCAGGGCCAGGTTCCCGCCCGCCAGCATCAGCCCGGCCGCCGCGGCGACCACCACATACGACCGCCCCAGCCCGGCCACCGGCGCCAGCGCCAGCGAGATCAGCAGAGCTAGCAACGCCGTGCAGGCCAGGCAGCGTGCTGCCTTGGTCAGGTCCACGGCCGGCAACATGGGCACCGCTACGCGCCGGTAGTCGTCGGCGTAGTACATCGCCAGGGTCCAGATGTGGCTGGGGATCCACAGCACCACCAGGGCCGCCATCAGCAGCGGCGCCCAGCCGACCGAGCCGGTCGCCGCCAGCCAGCCGAACATGGCCGGCACTCCCCCGCTCAGGCTGCCCCAGAAGATGTTCCAGCGGCTGCGTCGCTTGAGGAGAACACTGTAGACGAGGAGGTAGTCCAACTCGCCCAGCAGCATGAGCGCCACCGCCGCCGGGCCGAGCGTCGCCGAGAGGGCCAGGGCCAGGGCCATGAGCGCGAGGCCCAGCTGCAGCGCCCGCTCCGGTGGGTGGATGCGACCGGCCGGCAACGGGCGACCGCGCGTGCGTGTCATGGCCGCGTCCAGGTCGCGGTCGAACCAGCAGGAAGCGGCGTTGGCGCCAGCGCTGCCCGCCCCTCCCGCCAGGATCACCACCGCCAGGGGCCAGAGGTCCGCCTGCCCGCGGCCCCCAACCAGGAACGACGCCACTCCCACAAACACCAGGAGCGCCACCGAGGCCGGCTTGCACAGGACCACATAGTCGCGCAGCGACCCCTGTCGTGCTCGGATAGCCGGTGCGCTCTGGGCCAGTCGAGTCTGGTTCATGCCGCGCCCGCTACGAGGCGCTCGCCGGGGCCTTGCCCCAGCGCTTTTCCACCCACGCTTGCGGCAGCACCAGGCTGAGGATGTTCGGGAGGCCCAGCGTGTAGACGAGGTTGGCGAGGAAGGCCACGAATCCCGCCGCCGCCACCAGCGCCCCGATCACCGCCACCACCATGTAGCCGTGGTACTCTCCGCCGAAGTAGAGCATGCGGCGCAGCATGCCCTGCGAGCCCGCCGTGCCCATGGCGGTGGTCATGATCATGGTACCCACCGTCCAGCACCAGAAGTGGACCTTGATGAGAGTACGGCTGCGCGCCTCCAACTTGGTGAGCATGGGCAGGAGAGCATAGACCACGCCGAAGAGCAGGTTCCCCAGCCCCACCATCAGAAGCACGTGCGCGTGCGGGTTGACCACCCACTGGGTGTTGTGCAGCACCACGTTGAGGCCGATGTTGGCCTGGATCAGGCCGGCGCTGCCGCCCGCTGCGAATCCGAATATCGAGCCCAGGACGAAGAGCAGGGGGGCCGTCATCTTAACGGGCCGCGCGAGCCAGATGGTCATCAGAATGGCGAAGATGGTCAGCCCCATGGTGAACATCTCGCCGAAGGTGATGAACTGCCCCGAGATCAGCTGCAGGATGCCGGGCTGGGTGGTGTCCGCCAGCAGGTGGTGGCTCCAGACGCCCATAGACACCAGCAGATCGAAGAGAATCACCGTGCGCACCACCGACTCACCGAAGAGCTTGCGCCCCACCAGCAGCGGCACCAGCAGGTACCAGGTGCCGGCCGTGTACATGAGCACGTTGCCGTCCGCCACCATGTCCAGCCCCCACCAGAACCAGTTCTTGTACAGGAGCGGGTCTATGCTGGCTGGGTTTAGCGGCCGGCCGAGAAGGGCAGCGATGCCGTAGACCAGGATCAGCACGCCGGCGGAGAGGATCACGAAGGCGTTGATGGCGGTGTCAATCGAGCCTCGCCCCACCGCCACGATGAACACGGGCAGGTCTTCGTACTCGGGCCCATCCGCCGGCGCTGGTCGGCCCAGCCGCCGCCGCAGCCGATTGATGCCGAACGCCGAGGCCAGGAACTGCCCGAACGAAATGGCGTGCGGATTGCTCTTGCTCAGCACCGTGGAGAACAGGTTGAAGCCGAAGAGCAGGATGTTGATCATCACCACCGCCATGGCGATGATGAACACCACGCTCGCCACCAACGGGACCCGGTCGTAGTAGACCGGCAGGGGCCAATAGAGGGTGTAGAGGCTGTTGAAGACGCCAAAGAAGCCCGTCGCCCAGGCCAGGAACACCCCGCCTGCCTGCAGGAAGAAGTTCACCGGAATCAGCTTCGGGTGCTTGATGGGCTTGCCCACCAGCTTGGGCACCAGGTAGTAGAAGGCGCCCATGATGGCCATATAGGCGAAACCGTAGATGCCCACGATGGGGTGCACGGTGAGCATGCCGTAGTAGAGGTGGGTGGGCGTGAGCTCATCGCCGCCGGCACGGACGTTCGCCAGCAGGTTCTCCATCGGCTCCAGCACCTGCGGCGCCGCCTGCTGCGTGCGCATCAACGTGCCCTCGAAGCCGGACATGGCCAGAAACACCAACCCGACCACGGCGAATCGCAGGGTCCACTTCTCTAGCCAACCGATCTGGGCCATGTCTTCCCCCTACCCCGTCACCACGATGGCATCGTCAAGGAAGGTCTCGGGATGGCGCGGGCCCGAGTACTCGGTGGAGCGCACGTCGTAGACCCCGGGCTCGTCGAACCGCCACAGGATCCGGTTCTGGTGGCCGGGCAGCACCTGCATCTGCAGGATCATGCGCCCGTCCTGACGGAAGATGCCGAACCCGTAGGTCACGTCGCTCGAGGTGGCCACGAACTGGACGTACTCACCCACGCGGATGGCCTGGGCCTCGGGGGACAGGGTGACGACATAGTCGGCGAACTCGGCCCGCACCTCCCGGTCGAGGGCCGGCTGGTTCCACACCATCCAGCTCTGCCAGGGGACCAGTGGGGACAGAGTGATGGCGTTGAAGACCAGGAACACCAGAACAAGGAAGCCGAGCCAGAGCCGTTCGCTCTTCTCCACCTCTACTCCTCCTTGGCTCCCACGGCGTGGCCGAAGTAGAGCAGGAAGCCGGCCAGCACGAGCACTAGCAACAGGTATAGCCACCAGATCAACTCGGTGATGTACATACGCGCTAACCTCCTCTTCCGGTCTGTCCGCGCAGCGCACCGCCACAACAGCGGAAACATTACCGGACTGCTCCAATTCCATCAAGCGCCAATCCGCATCCGGCCCTGACAGGCAGACGATCCCGTTGTACAATGGAACCGTTAGCTTCTGGTACGCGTCTTCAGAACGATGGGTCCATCGTCGCAACGGTCGGGTGAGTGGTGAACAGAAGAAGGTTCCTGGCCCGGATGGGCGCGATAGGGCTGGGCGCGGTTCTCAGCGGCTGCGCCGTCCAAGCCGATTCCCCCACTGCTGTGGGGCCTGCCACCTTGCCCCTGCAGTGGCCTCAGGACTTGCCCGACGCCCACCGCATCGTCGAAGCGGAGCGCGGCTACAAGACCTTGCGCCTCTACGACCGCACCGGCGAGCACCTGCTGGCCGAGCTGGCTTCGCCCCTGGGCCACAGCACCTACGTAACCCTTGATCGAATCCCCGACTACCTGCAGCAGATGGTGATCGCCCTCGAGGACCGCACCTTCTACACCAACAACGGCGTGGACTGGAGCGCCGTCGGGCGCGCCTACCTCTACAACCTGGAGGGCCAGGGAGTTCAGGGCGGCAGCACCATAACCATGCAGTTGGTGAAGAACGTCATCCTTCCGCCGGAGGAGCGCTACCAGATCACCTACGAACGGAAGATGAAGGAAGCCTCCCTGGCCATGGAGATCACCGCGCTCTACCCCGGCCGGGAAGGCAAGGATCAGATCCTGGAGTGGTACCTCAACTCTTCTTTCTACGGCCGAGTCTGCTACGGGGTGGAGGCGGCGGCGCAAAACTACTTCGGCAAGTCCGTGTCCGACCTCACCCTGGCTGAGGCGGCCATGCTGGCCTTGGTGCCGCAGAACCCATCCCAGAATCCGCAGGACAACTTCGATGCCGCCAAGGAGCGCCAGCAGATCGTGCTCAGCACCCTGGTGTCCACCGGCTACCTCACCCCAGAGGAGGCGGAGTCGGCTTGGCTGGAGCCGCTAACCATCGCCGCCCCGCAGAGCACCGCCCCGCCCATGGCCGCCCCCCACTTCGTCCTTTTCGTGACCGACCTGCTCCAGCAGGACTATGGCGAGGACATGTGGCGCCTGGGGATGAGCGTGCGCACCACGCTGGACCTGGACGCGCAGGGTCTAGCCGAACGGTCCGTGACGGAGAAGATCGCGGAGTACGGCGTCCCGAACAACGCCGAGAACGGCGCCGCAGTGATCATCGCCGCGGAGCGGGGTGAGATTCTCGCGATGGTGGGCAGCGCCGACTACTACAACGAGGCCATTCAGGGGCAGGTCAACCTCGCCCTGGCTCCGCGCCAGACGGGCTCTTCCTTCAAGCCCTACACCTACCTGGCCGCCTTCGAGCAGGGGTACACCGTCTCCACCACCATTCTGGACGCGCCGGTGACGTACAAGGACGAACTGGGGCGCGACTACTCCCCGGTCAACATCGATGGGGGCTATCACGGCGTGGTCAGCCTTCGGCGCGCCCTGGCCTGCTCCTACAACGTGCCCGCCGTCAAACTGCTGGACATGATCGGGGTGGACTCGGCCCTGAACATGGCTCGCCGCCTCGGCATCACCACCCTGCCCGAGGGGATGCACTACGGCCTGAGCCTGACGCTCGGCTCCAAGGAGATTCCCCTCCTGGATCACACCTTCGCCTACAGCGTCCTGGCCAACCGGGGCTTCATGGTCGGCCGCCCCATCCCCGAGCCGCGGCGCGCCTCCAGCCCCCGCCCGCTCGAGCCGGCGGCTATCCTGGATATCACCGACTACCGGGGCCGCACCGTCTTCGAGTACCAGCCCAGCATCGAGACGGTGGTGGACCCGGCCCACGTCTACGTGCTCACCCACGTCCTCTCCGACGCCGAAGCCCGACGCCCCGCCTTCGGCGCCAGCGCCCAGTACCTCGTCCTGCCCGACCGGCCGGTGGCCACCAAGACAGGCTCGACCGACGAGAACTGGGAGGGTTGGTGCATGGGCTACACGCCCCAATACGTGGTGGGCACCTGGATCGGCAATGCGGACCGCCGGCCGATGAAGCGACTGCTGGGTTCCACCGGGGCCGGCCCCATCTACCATGACATCATGCTGGGCCTGCACGAGGGCCAGCCGGTGGTGGAGTTCCGTCGCCCCGACGGCGTGCTGGACTGCGAGATCTGCGCCGTTAGCGGTCTGCTGCCCGGCGACCACTGCACCACCCGCGTGACCGAGGTGTACGCGGCCGGCACCGAACCCACTGAGCACTGCACGACCGACAAGCACGCGGCCGTCGTCCAGGAACCTCCACCAACACCCACGCCGATCGACCCGGAAACGCTGCCGAAGGAAGTGGTACTCCGCTCCCCTGAGCCGGGCGCCGTCCTCAGTGGCGTCGTCTACATCTTGGGTACGGCCACGGCGCCCGACCTGTGGTACCACAAGGTCGAGTACGCCCGTGAGCCCGGCAACTGGATCACGACCGAACTGGACTACATGAAGACCAATCAGGTCCTGGACGGAGTCCTGGCGACCTGGGACACGACAGCCATGGCGAATGGCCCCTACCAGTTGCGCGCCATGGTGGTCGACGTCAGCGGCAACTACATCGAGACCCCGACCGTGCCCGTGACGGTGGCGAACTGAGAGGACCTAACCCCTCTCGCCAGACGCTTCGCTTACCTGGCTGGTCCCCTTCCCTGGAAAGGAAGGGGCGCCCTGGTCACCCCCAACGTGCGCTCGCTCGCGGCGCGGTAGGGGCGGTGCGTAGGCAGGCGCACTTTGCCTGCCGTAGCCCCGCCCTCCCAATCACGGGTCACGCGTCACGTGTCACGAGTCCCTTCCTACGCCAGCGGCCACACGCAGGACGCCTTCTTGGGGAACAGAGCCGGCAGTAGCACTGACGCCGCGTCGCTCCAGACGCCGCAGTCGGCGTAGGTCTGCCGCAGCTCTTCGGTGCTGCGGTGCCCGAAGAGCAGGTGCAGGAAGGTCAGGCCAGGGAAGCCGGCATCGCCGTCCTCAGAGGAAGCGGGCTGCCACGGCTCCACCGTCTCCAGTCGTCCCTCGCGGAACGCCAGCTTCAGGCCGGTGCGGTAGAAGCTCACCTTAAGCTCGCCGGTGTGCCCGACGGCGATGGACTCTGCCAACCGCCGCTCCAGGACTGGCCGGATGTGCAGCAGGAACCGCGGCAGGTCGGGCACGCGCATGTACCAGGAGTAGGGCGCGCCGGTGGCCGGCAGACGCCGCCGAGCCGCCCGGCAGCCGGGGTGCTGGTCACCCAGACCGAAGGTGACGGTGTGGAACTGCTTCTTCGGGTCGGCGGCCGCCATCGCCTCGCCCGTGAGCTGGAGGTAGCGTAACACCGTGGGCGTCACCGCCAGCCAAGAGACACCCGGCCTCAAACCGTAGGCGATCAGGCGGAGGTCCGTGCCCCACAGCCGGTTGGGGTGCACCAGCAACCCCACCGGGGCGCCGGTCGGCGTCTCGATCACCCGAACCAGGCGCGCGTCGTCACTGCCGTCGCTGCGCCCGGAGAGCTCCAGGCGCCAGGTCGCTTCGTCACGGACGCACGAAAGCAGCCACCGCTCCTGGCCGCCGGCGTAGACCTGCACCAGGAACGGGATGTCCGCCTCCCGGGCCGGCCGCACGACGAACGGCTCCTCCTGGCCCTCCTTCAGCTTGGGGATGTTCCCCAGCGCCCCGCTGCGCCAGCCGTCCAGCTCCACGGTCATCTCGTAGCCGAACTGGCGGTAGAAGTTGGGTATGCCGGTGATGGCCTGGCAGAGCTCGCCTTTCTCGGCGCTGCGCTGATGTGCCACCTCGAACTGGGCTCGCACCAGCCCGCGGCGACGGTACTCCGGCCGGGTGGCCACCGCCTCCGGCCGGCCCACCGCTACCTCGATCCCGTCGTAGCTCCAGGTCTGTGAGATCAGCACCATGGATGACACAAGCGCACCGGTCTTGGTGTCTTCCACCACCGTATAGTCGTCCAGGCTGACGGTGGGATGCGGCCGGGTGATCAGATCGTGCACCCATACGCCCGAAGGCAAGTGTGGTTCGCCGGTATCCGGATTCCGGAACACACCGGAGTTGAGATCGGCCATGGCGTCGGCTTCCTCGCGCCGTACTTGTCGCAGCACCAGCCCGTCGCCCAGGTCGCGGATAAGGGTATTGTCAGGCATTGGTCCCCCCAAGTAGTTGGTGGTCAGTAAACAGCGGTCAGTTGACTCGTGACCCGTGACTCGTGACGCGTCACCCTGAGCGCGGCGAAGGGTCTCAGCGCGTCCACACCGAGATGCTTCACACCGGTCCCGGGTCACGTGTCAAGCCTCTACGCCAGCGGCCACACCAGCGACGCCTTCTTCGGGAAGAGCGCCTTGAGCAGCACGTTGGCCTCATCGCCCCAGGGCGACGTGTCCGGGTACACCTGCCGTAGCTCCTCGGTGGTGTGGTGCCCGAAGACCAGGTGCAGGAAGGTGAGGCCGGAGAACCCGGCGTTCCCTTCGTCCTCCGGCATCGGTTGCCAGGGCTCGACGGCCTCCAGCTTCCCCTCGGCGAAGACCATCTTCAAGCCGCTGCGGTAGAAGCTCAGCTTCAGTTCGCCGGTGTGGCCCACGGCGATGGACTCCGCAAGGCGCCGCTCCAGCACCGGCCCGATGTGCAGCAGGAACCGGGGCAGGTCGGGCACGCGCAGGTACCAGGCGTAGGGTGAGCCCTCGGCGGGCAGGCTGGCGCGGACTGCCTGATAGGCCGGATGGTCCCTCCCCAGGGAAAGGGTGTAGGAGTGGAATGTCTCTTTCTCGTCCACCGCGGCTATCATCTCGCCGGTGCGCTTGATGTAACGCAGCACCGCCGGCATCACGGCCAGCCAAGACACACCGGGCCGCAGCTCGAGGCCCCACAGCTCCAGGTTGCCGCGCCGGACTCGCGAGTTGTGGGTGATGTAGCCCACTGGATCGCCGGCCGTGCTCTCGATGATCCGCACCTCCGGCCGCATGCCCTTGTCACTACGTCCAAGGAGGTCCAGTCGCCAGATGGCCTCATTGCGAACACAGGACACCAGCGACCGCCTCTGCGCGTTGGCGTACACCTCGGCCAAGAAGGGCACGTCGGTCTCGGTGGCGGAGCGGAAGGCGAACCGCTCCTCCTGGCCCTCCTTGAGCTTGGGCACATCCGCGGCCGCCCCGCTCCGCGAGCCGCCCAAGTCCATGGTCATCTCGTAGCCGAACTGGCGGTAGAAGAAGGGGATGCCGGTGATGGCCTGCACCATCTCCCCCTTCTCGGTGCTGCGACGGTGGGCCACCTCGAACTGCGCCCGCACTAGTCCCTTCCGCCGGTACTCCGGCCGCGTCACCACCACCTCCGGCTGGCCCACGCCGAAGGGCACGCCGTCGTAGCTCCACGTCTGGGAGATGAGCACCATGGACGACACCAGCGCACCGTCTTCAGTCCTCTCCACCACAGTGTAGTCGTCCGGCGTGATGGTCGGGTGTGGTCGGGTGAGCATATCCATGGTCCAGGCGGCCATGAACTCGCTCGGCTCCCGCGTCTCCCGGTTGCAGAAGACCTCGGAGTTGAGCTTGGCCACCGCCTCGGCGTCCTCGCGCTGCGCCCGCCGCAGCACCAGCCCGTCGCCCAGGTCGCGGATGAAGGTGTCTTCTCGCATGGGTCCCCCTTGTAGTTAGTTGCCAGTGGACAGTGGTCAGTTGGCTCGTGACTCGTGGCTCGTCACCCTGAGCGCAGCGAAGGGTCTCGAGATACTTCACTTCGTTCAGTATGACGCAGAGGGCGCGGCAGGCCGGCAGCGCCACGTCTGCGACACGCCCGCCTTTCCAGTCACGGGTCACGATTCACGTGTCACGTGTCACGTGTCACTCGTCGCGGTTCACGCGTCACCCCTCCCCCCCCCGCCACAGCCGCTGCATCTCCTCGCAGGTGGCCAGCAGCTCCTCCAGCCTTCCCTGCGCCTCCACTCGTCCTTCCTTCAGCACGATCACCTGGTCGGCGCGGCGTATGAGCTCCCGACGGTGCGACACCGCCAGTATGGCCGGCCGTCTTCCGTCGGGCGTCTGGTCCAGCAGGCGCTGCCACAGCAAAGCCTCTGTCTCCACATCCAGCGCGCTGGACAGATCGTCCAGCACCAGCAGGTCGGTATCATGCACCAGCGCCCGCGCCGCAGCGGTGCGTTGCCGCTGGCCGCCGGACAGCTTGACGCCGCGCGGCCCGATGGCCGTCTCCTCGCCCTGAGGCAGGCTGGCCACATCCGCCTCCAGGACCGCCGCCTGGAGCGCCGCGCCGAGCCGGCCGTCTGCGTCGGGCAGGCCCAGAAGCACGTTCTCGCGCAGCGTCTCGCTGAAGAGCACCGGCGTCTGCGACACGTAGGCACACCGCGGCGGCCGGAACCAGTCCCCTCGGTCCTCCACCGGTACGCCATTCCAGCGCACCTCTCCCGACTGCAGCGGCAGCGCTCCCAGCAGAGCCCGCACGAGGGTGCTCTTGCCCGAGCCTACCTCACCGGTGATGACGGTTAGGCTGCCGGCCGTCAGATCCAGGCTGACCGCCTGCACTCGGTGCCCACCATCGGCCTGTCGGCAGGTGAGCCCGCGCACCTCTAGCCGTTGCAGCCCGTCCTGCGGCTCTCGCTCAGGCCAGCGTCGCTCGGCCAGGCGGCCGTCCATGTACGTTGGACCAGGCGCGATGATGCTTTCCGCCTCGCCCTCCGGCATCAGTGCCGCCATCCGCACCCCGGAGACGTCGGCCTGGCGGAAGACGACCATCATGTGGGTGAAGAAGCCGACCGAATCCGTCAGCGGCTCCAGATAGGTGATGAACAGCGCTAGGTCGCCCACACTAAAGGTCCCGCCTGCCAGGGCCGGCGCCGCCACCAGGAGCACGGCACCCCCGGCCAGCCGGGTGAGCGCATCCAGCCCTCGCTCCACTGCCTCGCTGGCGAGCACGTCTCCCAGGGCGGCCCGCCGCCGGCTCTCGCAGCGCCGAGCGAACTCCCGCGCCGCCGCGTCCTCCGCCCCGCCCAGCTTCAGGGCCTGTATCCCGCCCATGATCTCATTCAAGTAGTCGGCCATCTCGCCCGTCGCCCGGCGGTTCGCCTCCCGATAGCGCGCCACCCGCCGTGACAACACCTGCGCCAGGATGGCGCAAGCCACCAGGGGCGGGACCACCACCAGCGTCACCGTTGCGTTCACCGACAGCAGGATCGCCAGCATCACGATCAGGCGCACCCCCCGGCCGGAGGCATCCACCCCGTCGTCGGCGGCCAGGTGCGCCAGCGGATCCACATCGTCCCGCAAGCGGTTGAGCACCTCGCCCGTGCCCGGAGCGGCGCTCGGCGGCCGACTGCCCAGGCTCCGCAAGTAGCCGCGCAGGACGTTGGCCCGCAGTAGCACCAGCACGCGCCCCAGGTGGTGGGCGTACACCCACATGGCCGGGAAGTCCAGCACCGACCGCCCCAAGCGGATCGCCAGGATCACCGCTATCCAGGTCCACACGTTGGCCAGCTTGGCCGGCCCGGCGGCCAGGCCGTCCAGCAGTCCGCGCAGGGCCAAGCCGGTGCCGATGGTGACGAAGAAGGCCAGCACCCAGATGCCGGCGTTGGCGGCGTACCAGCCCGGGTAGTAGGCGATCAGCCGCAGAGTGGCTCGAAGAGAGTTCACGGCCCTACCGCCGACTCGTACTCGCCGTGAAGTAGGCGGTGAAAGCGCGAACCGGGGTCGGCGGCCAACGCCTTACGAGATCCGACCTCCACCGCCCGGCCCTCCTCCAGGACGAGCACATCGTCCACCCGCTCCAGCGTCTCCAGCCGGTGGGCGATGACGATGGCGGTCCGGCCGCTGAGCAATCGGTCCACCGCCTGCCGCAGGCGCGCCTCGCTCGCCGGGTCCAGCCGCGAGGAAGCCTCGTCAAGCAGCACCAGGCCCGGATCCCGCAGAAACACGCGGGCGAGCGCCAGCAACTGCGCCTCCCCGGCAGAAAGGCCGCCCTCGCCGGCAAGAACGGGTGTGTCCAGTCCCTGCGGCAGCCTCTCCGCCCAACCGTTCAGCCCCACCTCGGCCAGCGCCCAGCGGAGGCGGTCGTCCGTCGCCTCGATTGCTCCGAAGAGGGTGAGGTTGTCGCGCACGCTCCCGGTGAACAACTGCACTTCCTGCGTCACCAGGGCGACCCTCCGGCGCAGTTCCGGCAGCGCCACCTGGTCCAGCCCGACCCAGTCCGCCCCGAGTCCGAGCCGAATCTCGCCGCCGGTGGGCTCATAGAGGCGCAGAAGCAGCCGCGCCAGGCTGGACTTGCCGCCGCCGGTGCGGCCCACTACCCCGAGGGTGCGCCCGGGCTCTACGGTTAGCGTGAGTCCCTTGAGTACCTGCGGCCCGTCAGCGTAGGCCAGCGAAACATCCCGGAAGCGAACTCCCAGCGCCCCCTCGGGCAGCGATCCCGCCTCCGCCGCGCCGGTCCCCTCGCGCGGCTGGTCGAGCAGGCCGGTCACTCTCTGTACGCTCGCTCCCGCCGATTGCAGGGCGCCGAGCTGCCGGCTCAGGTCGCGCAGGGGCCCGGCCACCAAGCCGTTGTACTGGGCGATGAGGTAGACCGTCCCCAGCGTCAGGGCGCCGCTCTCGACCATCCTCACGCCCACGGCCAGGCTGAGGGCCTCGTTCAGGCCGAGGATGACGAGAGTAGCGGCGAAGGGCACGGCGCTGAGAGGCCAAGCGCGGGCCGCCGCCAGCACCTGGTTCCGCGCCGCCCGGAAGAGCCGCTGCAGCAGATACTCCTCCGCCCCCAGGGCGCGCGCCTCTTCCGCCCCGGCCAGGGCCTCTTCCATCACGCCCATCAACTCGGACTGCGCCTGGCGCTCGGCGCGGGCAGCGGGGACAGCCACGCTTGCCAGCCTACGATAGGCAAGCACGGTCAGCCCCAGCGCCGCCAGGAAGACCAGTCCCACCCGCCACTCCTTGGCAAAGAGCACGACGATGGCACCGAAGAGGAGGGCAGCGTTGGCCAGCAGCCGGAGCACGAAGTCGGAGAGCAGGCCGCCCAAGGCTCCGACATCCCCGTCCACACGCTCCGCCAGTTGGCCGGGAGTGAAGGAAGTGTGCTGCCCCATAGGCAGAGCGAGCACGTGCCGCGCCAGGTCCACGCGCAGGGAGTTGGTGGCCCGCCAACCGAGGTCGGCGGCCAGGTAGCCGGTGGCAGCCTGGGCGGCGCGGCTGGCCACGACCACGGCCATATAGAGCAGGCCGAGGCGTCCGAGGTAGCCCGTGTTAGTCCCCGCCGTGGTGGCATCAATCGCCCACTGCAGCACCTGGGGGCCGAACAGCTCCAGGGCCGTGCCCGCGAATATGAGTAGCGTCAGCGCCACGACGGCGCCGCGGTGAGGGACCAAGTAGCGGCGCAACAGGTGTGTCACCTGGCGCTGCCACGATCGGGCCAACTCGGCATTGGCATCGGAGTACATCGCTAGCACCTTCGCCCGGCTCGTCTGTGAGCCGGCGCCACCGCCGCTAGGGAGGGAAGCCGATCAGCCGCATGTGCTCCAACTAGATGGTCTCCAGACCCATGTCGCGGACGGCCACGGAGTTCACCTAACCCCCCATCCCCCTTCCCTGAGAAGGAAGGGGGGGTCAGAGACCCGTCGCCGCTGCGCCAGAGGCACTCTCCGGTTCCCCCTTTTCCCGCGTAGGGAAGGGTGGTCAGCCAGGCAAACGAAGCGCCCGGCAAACGGGGGTTAGGTTGATCCCCCAGACCGCGGAATGGCCCACCAAACTCAAATCAGCTAGAGCAGATGCGTTCAGTCGCCTCCTCTCTTTGCTTCACTCGTCACGAGTCACGAGTCACGAGTCACGAGTCACGTGTCCCGTGTCACGCGATCTCCGCCAGTTCCGCCGCGGGCTGCACCTCTCCGTGCCAGAGCCGGCGCATCTCCTCGCAGCTTGCCAGCAGCTCGTCCAGCGTGCCCTGGGCTTCGATCCGCCCGTTCTTGAGCACGATGATGTGGTCGGCGCGGCGCAGGGCCGGCCGCCGGTGCGACACCACCAGACAGGTGGGCGCCTCCGTGTCGTTGACCTGGAACAGCCGCTCCCACATTTGCCGCTCCGTGTCCACGTCCAGGGCACTGGAGAGATCGTCGAACACGAGCAGCTGCGGCCGGCGCACGAACATGCGCGCCGCCGCCGTCCGCTGCATCTGGCCGCCCGACAGGCGGACGCCTCGCGGCCCCACCAGCGTTTCCAGCCCCTTCTCCATGTCCTCCACGTCCTGCTCCATGACCGCCGAGTAGATGGCGGCCGGCAGAGCGGCGTCGTCCCCGGGCAGCCCCATGAGGATGTTGTCCCGCAGGGACTCGCTCACCAAGAGCGGCGTCTGGGGCGTGTAGGCGCTGCGCGGCGGCACGAAGAAGGTGGCTGGATCGGTGACCGGCGCGCCGTTCCACCGCACTTCGCCCGCCTCCGCCGGCACTAGACCCAGCAGCGCCTTCAGCAGCGTCGTCTTGCCGGAGCCGATCCGCCCGGTGATCACGGTGAAGTCGCCGCGCCGGACACGGAGGTCCACATCCTCGATGCCTTTGCCGTTAGCGTCGTAATGATAGGAGAGCCCCTCGGCCTCCAGCACTGCCAGTCGTTCCGCCGTCACCGGCTGCGTCGGCTCCAGCGCCGGCGGATCCCCGTCCAGGTACAGGGGAGCGTGCTCCACCAAGGTGCCCGCGGGGGCGCCGGCGATGAAGCTGTGCAACCGCTCGTAGGCGACCTGCACCCGCTTGTGCCGCACCATCATGTTGCCGAAGTAGCGCATGTTGCCCGAGATATAGCTCAGGTACTCAACGAAGAGGGCGAACTCGCCCACGGTGAAGCGGCCGTTGCTCATGGCGCCGCCCGCCATCAGCAGCACGCCGGCGACGCTCACGTCCACGACGTTGGCGTTGATGGCATTGGCCAGCTCGGCGAAGACCACGTCCTTGAGGGCGGCCCGGCGCCTGGCCTCGCTCAGCCCCTGGAAGTGCCGCAGCACCGAGCCCTCGGCCCCGCTCACCTTCACCGCCTGGGCCGCCCCGAACGTCTCGCCGATGAAGCCGGTCACCTTGCTGGTGGCCTCGCGGTGAGCGCGGCGGTAGCGCCGCAGCCGGGTGCTCATGCGGTTGGAGATGACAACCATGCTCAGCACCGGCAGCGACACCACGGCGGTGATAAGCGGATCGATGCGCACCATGATCACCACCGCGACCACGGTGTAGAGGATGATGCCCACCACATCCACCCAGGCATCGCCGTAGTCGGCTACGTCTATCACGTCATCGCGGAAGCGGGTGACCGCCTCGCTGCCCGACTCGGGCAGGGCGTGCGCGCCCGGCCCCGTCAGGGTCCAGTGCAGCAGGTTGCGCCGCAGCAGGGCCTGAATGGAGAAGTAGAAGCGGAAGAACCGCGGCAGGGCGAAGCCGAACGCCCCCAAGCGGGCGGCATACAGCAACCCCACCAGGGCCACGATGGTCCAGACGTTCAGGCCCGCCTCGGCCTGGCCGGTGAGGGCGTCGTAGAAGCGAGCCGTCAGCAAGCCGATGACCAGGGGCAGCAGGTGCCACAGACTCCACACGGCGCTGTTGAGGACCAGCAGCCCGAGGCGGTAGCGGAAGAGCCTGAAGGAATAGGCTATGGTGTTCATGCGAAGGACTCCTCCATGCCCGTGCGCAGCAGGTAGCTGAACCGGCTGGCCGGGTTGGCGGCCAGTGCCGCCCGCTCGCCGCGTTCCAGGACGCGGCCGTTCTCCATGATCATGATCTCGTCCACCCGCTGCACGGTGGCCAGCCGGTGGGCAATGATCACGGCGGTGCGGCCCCGCAGGAGCCGCTCGATCCCGCGCTCGATCAGTCCCTCCGTGGCCGGGTCCAGCCGGCTGGAGGGCTCGTCCATGATGATCAGGCCCGGGTCGCGCAGGAAGACGCGTGCCAGGGCCAGCAACTGCGACTCTCCCGCCGACAGTCCCTTGCCGCCCGCGCCCAGCTTGGTATCGAGTCCGTCGGGCAGGGCGACGTACCACTCGGTCAGGCCTAGCTCGGCGATGATGTGGTGCAGCCGCTCGTCGTCGATGCTGTCGTCGAAGAGCGTCAGGTTCTCGCGCACCGTGGCCTCGAAGAGCTGCACTTCCTGGGTCACGATGCCCACCCGGGCCCGCAACTCCGCCAACTTGAGATCGGTCAGGTCCTCACCGGCCAGCCGCACGCGCCCCGCCGTCGGATCGTAGAGGCGGAAGAGCAACCGGCTCAGCGTGGTCTTCCCGCAGCCGGTGCGTCCCAGCAGACCGAGCTTGCGGCCCGGCTCCAGCCGGAAGGTCAGCTCCTCCAGGACCGGCTCCTCACCATCCTCGTAGATGAAGGAGACGTCCTCGAAGTCCAGCGCCAGCGGGCCGGCAGGCAAGGGCGCACCCTCTCCGTCCACAATCTCCGGACGAAGCTGCATGAGCTCGTGCACCCGGCCGATGCCGGCGATGGCCCGTTGCAGGTCCTGCAGCTGCTGCGTGAGCTGCTCGATGGGGCGGAAGAGCATCATCATGTAGTAGCTGATCAGGTAGACGGTGCCGATGGTGAAGGCGCCCGACAGATAGAGGGCCGCGCCCAGGACCAGCGCCAACACCCGCCCGGCTCCAAAGAGGCCCATGGACAGCATCCAGATCACGGAACGGCGCGTCTGGGCGTTGATGGTCCGCTGGGTGAAGTCGCGCACCACCTGGTGGAAGCGGCGCATGGCGTAGGCACCCGCCCCGTTGGCGCGGATGTCGTCCAGCCCGGTGAGACGTTCCTCGATGAAGCCGAAGAGCTGGGCGCTGCTCTCGCGCTCCTCCACCGAGGCGCCCACCGCATAGGCGCGCACCTTCGCCAGCAGCAGAAGCGACACGATGGCGTAGAGCGTCAGCCCCAAGCCGACGCGCCAGTCTTCCAGGTAGAGCGCCACCAGCACTCCGATCAGCATGAGGGCGCTGCCCAGCAGCCGCACCAGGAACTGGGAGAAGAAGTTGGCCAGGGACAGCACGTCGCCGTCCAGCCGCTCGATCATCTGCCCGGGCGTGTGCGTCTTGTGGAAGGGCATGTCCAAATAGAGGCAGTGCCGCATCAGGTCGAAGCGCAGCTCATTGGTGGCCAGCCAACCGACGTCGTTGCTGAGGTAGGTGGTCACCAGGGAGATGGCCTGGAAGGCGAGCCCGATCGCCAGGTAGGCCAGGGCCGCCAGCGCCAACTGGCGTGGATCAGCCTGCGCCTGAGCGGCATCGATGAAGCCGCGGACGACCTGAGGGTTGGCCAGCTGGAGGCCGATCCCGGCCAGAAGTAGCACCAGCAGGGCCGCCGCCTTGGTGCGATGGGGCCCGAGATAGCGGCCCAAGAGGCCAATGTAGTGTGAGAGAGACGTCTTCACGGGCTGGTGCTCCTGCTGGGCAAACAGAGAGATCGGTCGCCATGAGTCCCGCGACCGATCTCGTAAGACACGAAAAGGCCACGGGGGCTTGCTTGGTGCGCCCGTGGCCTCGGGTGGCCCTTTGTGTCAGATCGAACTATCTACCGATCGACACCCCGAAAAGAGGGCGCACTCGTCCCACGGACACGCGCAACAGCGCTCTTCACGCTGTAGTGGAGCAAGAAGCTGGTCACTTGGCGCCCCTCCTTTCACAAAGTGACGAAAATGTAGCACCGAACGGCGGCGACGTGCAAATGCGCGTCGAGCCCCTCTCGTGAAGTCAGCTTGGGCCCCGGCCCCCAGTCCCCCTCTACCCTAGAGCGGCCATCCCTGTTACCATCTTGGCAGCACCGATCACGCTCTGGGAGCCGCATCCATGCGCGAACTCGAGAACACGCACGACCTCCGCCTGCCGCAGTGGGGTCCCTATACCAAGGACTACGTGGGCATCTCCCACCTGCCCGACCTCCACTCCGGCCTCCGCTTCGACCTGAGCGTCTTCCCCGGCTACTACCGTGGCCGGGTGGCCGTGCCCAACGTCAAGTGGGAGTCCATGCACTACCCCTGGGAGGCGGCCCCCGACCTCTCCTACTTCGCCTACCGGCACGAACTCGAGTGGAAGGACCAGGTCTACACCGACGTCGCCTACGTGCGGCTGGACGACAACTCCACCCTCATCCGCACCCACCTCGTCAACCGCACCGACCTGCCCCAGACACTGGTGTTGCACTACATGGCCTCGCTGCGCCTGCCGCCGCTGCGGCCCAACGGCGACGAGGTCATCCGGCCGGGCCTAGTGGACCTGCCCGCGGGCGCCGTCTGGTTGGACGCACTGTCCTATGACGACCTGATCTACGCCCGGCCGCGCCCCACCGACAACCTGGTGCCCGACGGCATGTTCCGGGGCGAGGTGCGCGCTAGCGGGTTCGTCGGCGGCAGCGGCGTGGGCCGCGGCTTCGGCGCCGACGCGGGCGATCGGCTGGCCTACATCCTCACCACGCCTGCCGAGCTGACCGACGCCGCTCTCCTCATCCGCTACCGCTTGCCGGGGGCGACTCCGGCCCGGTTGCGCCTGCAAGGGCTGGTGGAGCAGGAGATCAGCCTGCCGGTCGCCGACGACTTCGGCCTGGTGGAGGTGCCGTTGGGCGCCGTCGCAGCGGGGCCGCACCGCCTGACGCTGACCTCGCTCGGCGGGGCAGCGGTGGAACTGGACGGCTTCGTCCTCTGCCCGGCCGCCGGTCGAGGGGCGGTGACGTTCCGGGAGGTGGAGTGGGACGTGCGGCCGGAGATGCTGCCCGGTCCTACGCCCAACAGCCTGCGCCTGCGCTACCGCCAGCTGCCCGACGTGGAGTACGGCCTCGCCTGGGACTGGGGGCACTTCCAGGTGCGCCAGCTCCTGGTGGATGAGCTGGATCGCTTCCTGCCCCGCGCCGTCCACGAGCACGTCTCCAACACGCTGCGCTACTGGTGGGAGCCGCAAGCGCACGACGGCCACTTCGCCAATGCCTTCTTGCGCCCGATACCGCTGGAGCCCAAGGAGAGCCGGGTGCTGCACGGGCTCGTCTGCTCCGGCGACAGCGACCTCGTCCAGGAGCGGCTGGCGTCCTTCGGTGATCCGGCCCGCAACGAGGCCGCCTATCGCGCCGGGCGGGCCCGTCGCGCCGTCGTCACCGGCAACCCGGACGGGGCCGGCTACGAGTTCAGCCAGGAACGCATGGCCGCCGTGACACTCAGCAACCTGGTCTACCCTCTCTACGTGCGCGGCACCCACGTCCGGCACTACACCCCCGGCCGCTGGTGGAACTGCCTATATACCTGGGACTCGGGCTTCGTCGGTCTGGGCCTGCTCGAGTCGGACCCGGAGCGGGCGGTTGACTGCCTCAACGCCTATATGACCGAGCCGGGCGACCAGCACGCCGCCTTCATCCACCACGGCTCGCCGGTGCCGGTGCAGCACTACCTCTTCCACGAGCTCTGGAATCGCACCCGCGACCGCGGCCTGCTGGCGCACTTCTACCCCCGGCTGAAGCAGTACCACGAGTTCCTCGCGGGCCGGCTGGGCTCCTCCACCACCCGGTCGCTGCCCTCCAACCTGCTCAAGACCTGGGACTACTTCTACAACTCGGGCGGCTGGGACGACTACCACGCCCAGGTGGTGGTGCACCGCGAAGGGCTAGAGGACCGAGTCGCCCCCGCCTCCAACACCAGCCACGCCATCCGCACCGCCAAGATCCTGCGCCGGGCGGCAATGGCGCTGGGGCGCGCCGAGGATGTGGCCGCCTACGACGACGACATAAGGGTGTTCACCGAGGCGCTGCAGTCCCACGCCTGGGACGACGAAGCCGGCTACTTCTCCTACGTGGTGCACGACGAGCACGGCCGGCCGACCGGCTTCCTGCGCGATGAGGACGGCGTCAATCTCAACCGCGGCCTGGACGGCGCCTATCCCCTGGAGGCGGGCATCTGCACACCCGAGCAAGAGCGTCGCCTCCTGGCCCACCTCGCCGACCCTAATGAGCTTTGGACGCCCATCGGCCTCACCGCGGTGGACCGCAGCGCCCCCTACTACCGCCTGGACGGCTACTGGAACGGAGCGGTATGGATGCCGCACCAGTGGTTCTTCTGGAAGACCTGCCTGGACCTCGGGCAGGACGACCTGGCCTGGCAGATCGCCCGCACCGGCCTAGACGTGTGGAAGCGGGAGGTAGACGCGTCCTACAACTGCTACGAGCACTTCATCGTGGCCACCGGTCGTGGGGCGGGCTGGCACCAGTTCAGCGGCCTCTCTTCGCCGGTGTTGGCCTGGCACAGCGCCTACTTCCGCCCCGGGCGGCTCACCACCGGCTTCGAAGCCTGGGTGGAGGATCTGAGTCTGGGTGCGGGCAACTCCTCGCTGGAAGCGCACCTGACCCTGGATGGACGTTCCGGCCGCGATCTGAGCGTGGTCGCCTGCCTGGCCCCCGCCCCAGACTACCGCGCCACCTGGAACGGCGAGTTGCGTCCGACCAAGCGGCTCACCGACGGCGCCCTCTCGATTCTCCTGCCCGCGGGAGAGCAGGGCACGCTGCGCGTCGTCCCCGCCTAAGGTTCTCCCAACAAAGCCGCGGCGTGAACCCCGGTCGGGGTTCACGCCGCGCTTGTTCCAGGAGAGTGAATTCCGGCCGCTACGGGCCGACCGCAGGCCGGAGCAGACGGGGCATATAGACCATGTGGGCTCCAGCCAGGACCGCGCACTGATCCTCGGCGCTCCCCAGCACCGTGTTGCCGCCGCCGAGGGGGGCAGGCACGTTCTGCTTGCACTGCAGGTTCCCGTCGATTGTGTTGCCGGTGATGAACACCCCGCCGGTGTTCTGGAACGCCTGCAAGTTGCCGCCAATGGTGTTGCGGCCGGCCGCCAGCACCGACCGGTTCGCGTCGAACTGAAGGTCGCCGTCAATATCCACGCCATGTACGCCGGAGCTCCCCGACTGCACTATCTGGATGTTACCGCCCACGAACGAGCCCGGGTAGACGTTCACCTGCGCCGCCGGCTCGACGGTCTGGATGTTGCCATCCACGCGCACCCGGTAGGCGTGCAGGGTGGCGCCCCTCTCCAGGTAGACGTTCCCCTCCACGCGGGTCCCGGTCAGAATGCAGGTGGCGTTGTCGGGTACCCGCACGTTCTCCACCGTGATGGCGCCCACCGGCCCGGTGCAGTTGTAGTCGCCCGGTATGGGAGTGCCCGGCACGATGGTCGGGGTCGGCGTCGGCACGGCCGTGGTCGCCGTCGCCTGAACGGTGGGAGTCCCGGAGGCTGGAGCGGTGCTGGTGGCCGTCGGCGCAGGAGTGCCGACGAGGGGCGCGCACTGATCTTCAGCGCTTCCCTTCACCACGTTCCCGCTGCCGCTCGGCGCCGGAACATTCGCCTGACACTGCAGGTTCCCGTCAATGGTGTTGTCGGTGATCGTCACGCCGCCGGTGTTCTGGTTAACTTGCAGGTTGCCGCCGACGGTGTTCTTGTCCGCCACCAGCGGCGCACTGTTCTCCTCGAACTGTAGGTCGCCGTCAATGTCCACTCCCTGCACCGTGGCGCCGCCGGACTGCACGATCTGAACACTGCCGCCCACGAACGAACCCGCGTACACGTTCACCTGGGTGGCTGCCGCCACCGTCTGGATGCTTCCGTCCACGTGCACAGCGTAGGCATGCAGCGTGGAGTTCGCCTCCAAGGTGATATTCCCTTCCACGCGAGTGCCGTTCAGGGTACAGGTGAAGTTGGGTGGAACGCGCAGGTTGTCCACCGTGATGGAGCCGAGCGTGCCGGTGCAGTCCACCTGCTCCGCCCGGGCCACCTGCCCGCCACCGATGAGTGCAGCAACGAGACTGACTGCCGCCAGAACTAACGCCAAAGCCATATGTCTGGACATCGCCTCTCTCCTTGCGCCGCCATGGAGCCGTCCGGACCTCCGGCCGGCTGCAGCATAACCGACATTCTAGTTTACCTAAGACCGGCTCGCCAGCAGAGCCAAGGGCCGCGATCGTGCGCGGCAAGCTGCGAGGACTCCGGTCTGGTCGAAGGCGCCCCCGGCCTTTCGGGCCCGGTGCGATACTGCTAGCATTGCCGCCAGTGGTGACCGACGCCTACGCGCCCGTCGTCGGCCGAAGGAGGGGAGTGTGCGCATCTTCGACGCCAACTGCCGCATCGGTCGCTACAACCGCTGGAGCGGGCGCGAGCCCATCACCGCCCCCGATCTCCTCCGCTCGCTGGACCACTACGGCATCCATGAGGCCCTTGTCACTGCCGCTCTGGCGCGCGAGTACCACGCCATTGACGGCAACGAACAGGTGATGCGCCTGACGGAAGGTGAGCCCCGCCTGCACCCCGCCTGGGTGGGACTGCCGCCCCGCAGCCGAGAACTGCCCCCCATGGGCGACCTGGTGGCGGAGATGGAGGAGCGGGGCGTTCGCGCCCTCTTCCTCTACCCGCGCCAGTACCGCTTCACCCTCGATGACTGGTGCGTGGACGCGATGCTCGGCCCCTTGGCAGAGCGGCGAGTGCCCCTGTTCCTCTGCCCCAGCGACATGGTCGCCGGCTCTCCCGCCGACCAGACCGAGTGGCCCGGCGTGGTGCGCCTCTGCCGGGCTTTCCCCGAGCTGCCCGTCGTCGTCACGGAGAACCGCATCCTACGCACGCTGCGCACCGTCTACCAGGCCCTGGATGCCTGCCCCAACCTGCACCTGGACATCTCCGCCCTCTGGCTCCACCACGTGATCGAGTTCATCACCCGCGAGTGGGGTGCGGAGCGGCTCCTCTTCGGCTCGGATCTCCCCGAGCGCGAGCCCGGCGCCACCCTAGGCCAGATGCTCTTCTCCGACGTTGCGCCCGATGAGCTGGCCGCCATGGCGGGCGGCAACCTGCGGCAACTGCTCACCTGGGGCGGGACGCTGCCGCTACCAGAGACACCGGTGGATCTGCCGGCGCCGGTAGACGAGCTGCACGCCATCGCCCGCGAGGGTGGGTCGCTGGAGGGGCAGGGCTTTCTGTGCGCCCACGGTCACATCGGGCGGCACACCCATCTCCACATCCCCGACGAGACCCCCGCCGATCTGGTGCAGGAGATGGACCGGGTGGGGGTGCAGAGCAGCCTGGTCTTCAGCAACGCCGGCCTCAACAGCGACGAGGTCTACGGCAACGACTTGGTGGCGCTCACCGTGCGCGCCTTCCCGGAGCGCTTCCGCGGCCTGCTCACGGTGAACCCGAACCGGACGGTGGCGGAGATGGAGCGCGAGATGCACCGTGGCTTCGACCTGGGCATGCTGGGCATCAAGATCCATCCCTACCTGGCCGGTTACGATACTCTGGGCGAGAAGGTGGAGGTGCCCTGCGCCTTCGCTCACGAGCGTCACGCCTTCGTCCTCAACCACTACTGGGGCGACACCGAGCGGCTGCTCTACCTCTGCCGCAAGTACCCCGATGCCATCTTCATGACCGGTCACACCGCCCCGGAGGCCAAGGCCGCCATGGCCGAGGTAGACAACCTGTACGTGGGTACGTGCCCACTGCTCGGGTACGAGGAGACGGCGCGCTGGGTGGAGGGGGGCTGGGGCGGCCGATTGCTGTTCGGCTCGGACCTGTCCTGGAACCCCATCGGCTGGGGGCTGGGCCCGGTGCTGTACGCCAAGGTGCCGCTGGAGGCCAAGCGGCTCATCCTCGGTGGCAACTTCGCGCGGCTGCTGGCCTCTTGCGGGCCCCTGCGGTAGGGGCAGGACCTGTGCCATCTGCTCCAGCCAAATCGTGACGCAGCCCGTTTCGGGCGCCCGCAGAGCACACCTAACCCCCCGGCCCCCTTCCCTAAAAAGGAAGGGGGAGGTCCGGAAGCCGCATCGGTGCGGGAAAGGCGAATTCGGGTTCCCCCTTCCCGCGTAGGGAAGGGGGTTAGGGGGTTAGGTTACTCGCCCAGAGCGGGAAATGGCGCATCGACGATGAAATAGCTGGAGCAAACTGCCATCCGTGCCGCCCCTACGGTGCTGCCAACCCCACTTCCTGTAGAAACTCGTCCACGTGCGCCAGGAACTCGGCCGGGCGCTCCTCGTGGGCGATGTGGCCGCAGTCCGGCACCTCCAGGTAGCGGACGCCCGGGATGGCCTCCGCCACCTGCCGGCTGTTCTCCGGCGGCACGATCCGGTCACCATCGCCAGTGATGACCACGGTCGGAGCGCGGACCTCGCCCAGGTTGGGGCCTAGCCCCTCCGCCGCCGAGGCCATCACCACCTCCCAGAGCCCTCTATCCCAGCCCTCGACTCGGAAGGGGCGCTGGTAACCCTCCCGCATCTCCGCGGTGATTGCTTCCGGGTGCTCCCAGGCCGTCTCCAGGAAGGAGTCCGCCCGCCCGGCGAAGAGCCGTGCCAGCCACGGACCCAGCCGGCGCGACTGTGGGCTGCGCAGCAGCGGGTCCACCCAAGACAGCACCGGTTCGCGCGCCTCGAGCACGGCGGGGCTCTCGAGGACGAGCGCCCTCACTCGCTCGGGGTAGCGCAGGGCGGTGGCCACGGCCACGCTGCCCCCGGCCGAGTGCCCCACCAATACCGCCTGTTCCACCCCCAAGGCGTCCATGAGCGCGACGGCCAGATCGGGTTGGGTGTCGGTCGCGTAGGGATTGCGGGTTGGGTCGTACTCGCCGGCGCGGGGCCGCTCGGTGAGGCCGAATCCCGGGCGATCATAGGCGATGACACGACCATAGCGGGAGAGCGGCTCCATCATGCCCTGCCAGGAGTAAGTGCTCGCCCCGAAGCCGTGCAGGAGCAGGAAGACCGTGTCCCCCTCCCCCACCTCGACGTAGTGCACCTCCGTGCCGCTCACCTCGACGAAGCGGCTATCGGGATAGGCCAGGTCCTGCGCCGGGAGAGTGTCCCGCGTCGAGGGCGATGGGAGCAGGAGAGGGACGATGGTCAGAGTGGAGCAGAGCGAGGAGACGGTGGCGCACAGGATCACCACCGGCAGCATGATGAACAGGGGCCAGATCCGTCGCATCGCAGTGCACCTCAGAGAGCTGGTGACCTGAGGGTAGCGGGCTCCACCGGGGTGGGCAAGCGCTGCGGGCCACGGCGACCGCAGCTTGCTGCCGAACCTCACGCCAGGCGGCTCACCGGTCTGCTGGGAGCCCGCCCTGGCTCAGCGTTCAGGCATAGGTGCCGGCCCGCCCCCTGTCGTTGAGAGCATCCCTGTCACCAGAAGCTTCTCGGCCGACACGTGCATCTCCGTCACCGGGTGCCTGTCATTCCGAGCGAAGCGAGGAATCTACCCCCGGCAACCCGCGGACTCCTTGGCCCGGCGACGGCCCCGATCGCCAGAAGGGCCTCAGCCCGACGCCGAAGGGTGACGATCCCGCTCCGGCGCAGCCGCTGCGCCACCAGCCCGACCAGAGATGGTCGCCAGAAGGACAACTTGCCTCCCTTTGCGCTGCCGATGATCGCGGCGCTACAATGGCGCTGCTTCCACCACGGCCGCACTGGCCAAGGCCTTCGGAGCGACAGTGAACATGACCAGCGGGATACGAGCGGCTTAGACCGACCTGCTAAGGCGCTCGGGGCAGAGTAACAGGTCGACAAAGCGCGACCAGCCCCCGGCGAAGGGTGTCATGTGGCACCTGGCCGGGCTGGTGTGTTTGTCTTCCCCCTACTGAAGTGACGCTCCCACCACCTTCCCTCGCGCGCCTGGCGCTCTCCTCGGCATTCGCGCTCTATCACCAAGGCTCACGACAGGGAAGGTCATGTCTCTCATCACTGCCGGCAGTCTGGCCAAGCGCTACGGCGCGCACGACATCTTCAGCAACCTCTCGTTCTCCCTCGCCCGCGGCACCCGCGTCGGGCTCGTGGGCGACAACGGCGTGGGCAAGACCACCCTGCTCCGCCTGCTCACCGGCACGGAGGCGCCCTCCGAGGGCTCCTTCTTCCTCGCCTCCGGCGCCACTCTCGGCTACCTGCCCCAGGAAGCTCCTGTCGCTGACGGGCGAACGTTGCCCGACTTCGTCCACGACGGCCTCGGCGAGGTGAGTGAACTGCGGCGACAACTGCGGCAGCTCGAGCAACAGATGGCCCGCTCCGAGGGCGAGAATCTCTGGAACCGTTACCTGCGCCTGCAAGAGCGGTTCGAGGCCCTGGGCGGCTACGAGCTCGACTGGAAGGTAGAGCGGACGCTGCGTGGCCTCGGCTTCGAGGAGGCCGACTGGACCCGGCCGGTGAGCCAGTTGAGCGGCGGCCAGCGCACCCGAGCCTACCTGGCGCGGCTGCTGCTGCGCGAGCCCGACGTCCTGCTGCTGGACGAGCCTACCAACCACCTGGACATGGGCGCCATGGCCTGGCTGGAGTCAATCCTGGCCGCCTGGAAGGGCGCCGTGCTGGCCGTCTCCCACGACCGCTACTTCCTGGACGCCATCGCCACCCACATCTGGGAGATGACCGGGGCGGGGCTGCGGCAGTACGCCGGTAACTACAGCGCCTACCGCTCCCAGCGCGCCCTCGCCCTCAAGACGCAGGGCCGCCAGTGGCACGAGCAGAAGAAGGAGCTCCGCCGCGAGGAGGAGTTCCTGCGCCGGTTCTCCGGTGGCGGCGGTTGGCGCGTCGGCGAGGTGCACCGGCGGGAGAAGGCACTGGACGACCTGGAGCGGGTCGGACGGCCGCGGCCGGGCCGGCGCCTGTCGCTCAAGTTCCAGGG
>ERZ747221.1140-NODE-1140-length-27496-cov-3.661767_pt1 | contig 27496 bp, 21 predicted proteins | sample MGYA00374949_ERZ747221 | MGnify/ENA primary metagenome ERZ747221 (study PRJEB28779, sample SAMN05720172) | bioreactor metagenome | isolation source: Anaerobic biogas reactor | place: USA:Washington, USA | collected 2015-08-08 ... | reverse complement strand
CTTCTGTTTCATCCCCAGGAACCAGCGGAAGAACAGCGGTCCGGCGGTGCCGGTCAGCCGGTCGTGCATTTCCAGCACGGCGGACATGCCGGATTTTCCGGCCAGCCAGGCGGCCTGCGGCAGCCAGGTATAGACCATGTCAGCCTGCCAGCGGCGGGCATCCCGCACGCCTTTCCAGATGAAATCGTAGCGTTTCAGCCTGGGTTTGACTTCCAACGGGCACAGGTCAAAGCGCGCCGAGAGTTCATACGGGTCCACCAGTTCATCCCACGAGACCGGCTCCGTGCCGGGGAAATACAGCCGTACGTCATGCCCGAGTGCGGCCAGGGCGTGGACGGCCTTTACGGCCTGAATGCTGTTGGCCGTGCTGGCGGGGATCTTTGAGGGGGTGAGGCAGGCGATCTTCATACGGTCACTCCGAAGGTTGGGGTGAGGCGGCTTCCACCTTTCGCAGTGTATGGAAGCCTAGAACGATGATCAATCCTACCGTAAAAACGAAATATCCGCTCATGAGCCAGGCTTCGGCCAGATAACCGGCACCGGGCAGGATGACGAATGCCAGGGCGACCTTGATCACCATCCCCCAGAAGCCGACCCGCAGCGGCACGTCCGCGCGTCCCAATGACAGCAGCAGCGGCCGGTTCCAGAACAGAATATTGGCCGTGCCGAATCCGGCCAGCAGGATCAGCGTGGCCAGCAGGCCCGAGCCGAGGGCCCAAGAGGCGACCAAGCGCTGGCTGATTGTCAGTTTTGGGACGAGCCATCGGACCGGCAGGCAGCCGACGGTCAGTGAGGCGAGGAAGATGCCGAGGACGGCTGGGATTTCGGTCAGGACGATGTAGAAAACGACGGGTGAGACCCAGTAGAGGGCCGCGACGATAGCGACGACGGCGGCGGAGGCGACGGCGATGGTGATCAGAGTTTGCGTTCTCACGGACGAGAGTTTAGCCGATAGATGACGATCTTGCCAGCGACGACCCGTGCGGTTTTGCCGGCGAGGATCGGTTCTGGGCTGAAGGAGAAGGACTGAACAGGCTGGAGGATGCGTTCGTCAAGGAGCGGCTGGAGGTCGAGCCGGCGGAGGTACTCGTCCGGGTCGTGGTAGGGGAAGATCATCGCGAGGTAGTCGGTTTGGCGTTGGCGGAGGTAATGCGGGATGGTGCGGTTGTAGAGGGCGCGGGCGGCATCGGGGTCGCAGAGGCCGCCGACGTCGATAACGGTGCGGCCGGCGAGGTAGGCGATAGCGCCGATGTCGAAGGCGGCGACTCTGGCGTCGGAGGCGGTGTGGCTGTGGAGCCACGCAGCGGCTGATAGGTGGACGCGGTCGAAGAGGGTGATGGACTGCCGTGCCGCGATTATCCAGAGGGCGTTGCCGCCCAGGGCGGCGGCCACGACGACGGAGGCCAGGGCGATCAAGGTCGTCCTTAGCGGCCGGGACCGCGGGCGGTCGATCAGCCAGAGGATGCCCAGTCCGAGGCAGAGCATGGCGAGGATCAGGACCATCGGCTGATACCGTCCAGCGTGGCCGCGAGTGGGCAGGAAGACGGCGTAGGCGAGCAGGTGAAGGATTGCCCAGATCAGCAGGATCGCGGCCTGCGTGCCGGCCCGGGCCAGATAGGCAATGAATCCGACGAGGGCGATTGCGGCGGCGAGGCCGGAGACGATCCAGGCGACGGTGCCCGGCAGGCCCAGATGGACGAGGATGGCTTGGCCGAAACTGAACTGCAGGAGGCGATAGCCCCACACGCCGATCAGCCAGAGGACATTGGCGGCGATGGATAGCGGGTTGAGAGCGGGGCCGGGAGGCTGGCCGATGATCCAGCTTCGGCCCTGGAGGGTGGTGGGCAGCCATTGGCCGGTGACGGCGTGCTGCCAGATCAGACCGATGGCGACGGCGGCTGCGCAGGCGGCGAGGGGAATGAGCCACGATGCGCGGCGGCACCGGTCGGAGGGTTCTCGCAGGCGATGGAGGAAAGCCCACGCGGCGACGGCCAAGCCGACGGTGATGCCTTCCGGACGGGTCAGGCCGGTCAGGACGATCAGCAGGCCGGTCGTCCAGTGGCGGCCGGCGGAGGCGGATCGGATGGCGGCCAGGCCCAGGGCCAGCATGAGCAGCGTCTCCATGCCAGTGAAGGCGTACCAGATCAGGTTGCCGCAGGCGGCGACGAGAACGACCAGAAGCAGCCGTTGGCGAGGACTGGCTGGCACGAGTTCGCGTGCGATTCCAGCGGCCAGGACGGCGACGGCGATCAGCGCGAGGAGGTTGACGGCGTAGGCGGCGAGCACACCCGCGTGGTTCAGGAGAAAGGCGGGCGTCAAGGCCAGGACGTACAGGATGGAGGTGTCGCCGGCTGAAGGCTGGTCGGGATTGAGGCCCCAGACTCCGAAGTCGGCGAGGTTTCGGGCGTAGGCGAGGTGGATCCAGCCATCGTCGAGGGTGAAACCGAGGCCGTGGTGGAGAGATGCGGAGACAATGGAGATCAGATAGACCGCGAACAGTCCGGCGGCAATGACGGCGGCGGGGAAAGCCGCTGACCTGAGCGATCGGTTTGTCGATTGACGGTGTAATGGGTCATTCATACAATGCATTCGATCGGCAGAAACGGCAAGACGGCTGGATGATAACCGGCCGGTAGCCGCCGCTCAAGCCGGTACAATCGAGAACGGGAGGCGACGATGGAGCGTCCAATCAGCGAGAAGGACCGCCAGCGGGCCAAGCAGTGCCTGGAATGCCCGGTCTGCCGGCGTGCGCGGGCGAAGCAGCGCGGCTTGGCGTTCTGGTTGGTCAAGCGGGTCGAAGGGTCGCTGTGTCCGAACTGCAAGGCGTACGAGCGGGTGTACGGGCGCAAGGCCCACGAACCGATCTCCAAGGGCGGGGACTCGCGGTCATGAAGCACCTTTGAAGGGGGCGTGATCGATGGCGACAGGCGACGCGTTCGCACGGGGCAAGAGCGTTCTGGTGACCGGGGCGTCCAGCGGGATCGGGTACGAACTGACGCGGTGTTTTGCGCGGGACGGGTACGACCTGGTGCTGCTGGCCCGGCAGGTCGAGGCGCTCGAGAAGACGGCAGAGGAGATGCACCGCGAGTTCGAGGTAGAGACGCGGGTTCTCGCCAGGGACCTTTCCGATCCGGCGGCGTCGCGGCAGGTGCATGACCGGCTGGCCGGCGACGGGGTGGAGATTGACGTGCTGGTCAACAACGCCGGGCTCGGGACGTACGGGCGGTTCGCCCAGACCGACCTGGAGAAGGAACTGGCGATGATCCAGGTGAACGTGACGGCGTTGACGGGGTTGAGCAAGTTGTTTCTGCGGGACATGCTGGGGCGCGGGCGCGGGCGGATTCTGAACGTGGGTTCGATGGCGGGTTTTCAGCCGGGGCCGCTGATGGCGGTGTACTATGCGACCAAGGCGTACGTGCTGTCGCTGACGCAGGCGTTGGCCAATGAGATTGCCGGCTCCGGCGTGACGGTGAGCGTGCTGTGTCCGGGTCCGACGGAGACCGACTTTACGCGTCGGGCGGGCACGGGGAAGGTGGCGATGTTTCAATCGTCGCGGGCGATGGACGCGAGGACGGTGGCCCGGATCGGGTATCGCGGGCTGATGCGGGGCAAGACGATCATCATCCCCAAAGGCGGCGACCGGCTGTTGATACAGCTTGAACGCCTGTTGCCGCGCAAGACGGTGACGGAAATCGTGCGCCGGTTTCAGGAGAGCCGGTCGTAGCGATTGAATGTATCAGGCGGATCGGCGCGGGCGGCGAACGAGCATTCCGAGAGCGCCGCAGGCCAGCAGCGCGATCACCGAAGGTTCGGGGATCGGGATTTCTTCGTTGACCGCATCGATGACGGATTCGCTTCCGCCGTCGGGAAAGGCCAGGACGTGCAGGCCGACCCGCAGCGTGCCGTTCTGGAGTTCATCCATCACGTCGAAGATGGTCTGGCCGTTCTGCAGCGTGAAGGCGATATCGACCCACTCGCCGAAGGGGTCATTCTTGACGCCGTTTTTCGGCGGCGGGTTGACGGCTCCGATGTTGAACCCGCGAGAAGCCTCGAACGGCGGGGTCAGGTTCTGGCCGCCGGGCAGGTTATCCGGGCCGGGATAGGCACGGGCGAACTCGGTGCCCGGTCCGTTGGTGATCGTATCGACGCCCAGCAGCGAACCGTCGTCGAAGTAGATTCGGGCGATGGAGCAGTCGATGGCGCTTTCGTTGTAGAAGGTGAAATGGGCCAAGCCGTCGCCGTAGTCCTCGACGGTCATGTAGAGGTACAGCCCCGGGTAAGGCATATCCTCACCCTCCTGGTCGAAGGCGGTGAACTCGTAGAAAGACGCCTGGGCGACGGCTGGGGCAACAATCGCCGCTGCGATCAGAAGCACCCGACAGACCCCGCCCAACTTTCCACCAACCGATGCGACCCGATCCCCTCGATTCATCTTTCCTGCTCCTTTTCCCAGCGGGGCCAGTGACTACTCCTGGGCCGCCGCCAACCTACGGACAATAAAAAAGCCCGGGACGGAGTCTCAGCGATCTCTCTCCCGGGCTTCCAAGTCTCACTTGTTATCATCCGCCGCAGTTTTCTACGACGGAATAGTTTCATTGTAGGGAATTCCGCTGGAACCGTCAATATGGAAAACCGCGAGTGGAAACAAAAAAGTCGGCCCAGGAGCCCCGCTTGGTCCTATAACTATCCGGCAGCCAAGGAGTTACTGATCTGTGACCCATCTTCTACTGCGCCAGGACGGGCAGGATTTCCATGAGGAAGGGATCGAGGGGTTTTTCGTCGCGCCGGGACCACGTCTGTTCAAGGGGGGTGGCGACGGGTTTTCCGGCGATTTCGCCCACCATGACGCCGGTCTGGCCCTCGGCGGCGAGCTGGACGGCGTAGGCCCCGAGCTTGCTGGCCAGGATTCGGTCGCGGGCGGTGGGCGATCCGCCGCGTTGGATGTAGCCGAGGATGGCGACGCGGTACTCGTGGCGGCCGAGTTGTTCGAGTTTTTCGGCGATCTCGTGGACGGCCCCGGCTTTTCCGCGTTCGGAGACGACGACGATTCCGGTGCGTTTGCCGCGGGCGAGGCCCGCTTCGAGCAGATCGGCGATCTGTTGGAGGGATTCGCCGCTCTCGGGCAGAACGACATATTCGGCCCCTCCGGCGACGGTCACGTCAAGGGCGATGAAGCCCGCCCATCGGCCCATGACCTCGACGAGGAAGAAGCGGTCGTGGGATTCGGCGGTGTCGCGGATGCGGTCGATGGACTCGAGGGCGGTGTTAATGGCGGTGTCGTAGCCGATGGTGTAGTCGGTGCCGAACAGGTCGTTGTCGATGGTACCGGGAACGCCGATGATCTGGCCCGGCCAGAATCGGGACAGGGCGGCCAGGCCGTGGAAGGTGCCGTCGCCGCCAATGCCGATCAGGGCGGAGACGTTGCGGCGGGCCAGGTTCGCTGCCCCCTTCTTCTGACCCTCGTCGGTCATGAACTCTTTGGAGCGGGCGGTATGGAGGATAGTTCCTCCCCGCTGGATGATGTTGGAGACCGATCGGGAGTCCATTGGCCGGAGGTTGTCATCAATGAGGCCCTGATAGCCGCGGATGACGCCGTGAACCTCGTAGCCACTCGCAATGGCCATTCGGACGACCGCACGGATGGCAGCGTTCATGCCGGGTGCGTCGCCGCCGCTGGTGAAGACCGCAATGGATTTGTTCATAATTAAGTCTCGCTGATATCCTTGAGGGGCAGGCGGAGGAATCTTCGGTTTATGGATGTAAATCGCTTGAATGGTAGTCAGAATTATCACACGGATCAACAGCATTTCGCGGATCAGGCCCCCGCACGTCCTTGCCGTCACATGAAGGCTCGGTACAATGGAGCCTTGGGATGTGGCGGAGCGAGCTTCTGGAGCATCACAGATGATGAGCAAAAACCGGATGCGCCGGGCCTATTATGCGGTGTGTGCACTTGCGGCTGTGGGGGTTATAAGTTCCTGTGATTCGTATCCCTTCGGCCCGCCGGCATGGAATGTGGTGACGCTGGACGAGGCGGCGGGCACGGCGAGCGTTTCCTATTCGCCCGAAGACGGCGAGCTGCGGGTCTCCGGCGACGCGGCGATCCTCGACCAGGTGGCGGTGGGCAGCGTGATCGCCAGCGGTCCGCGCCCGGGCATGCCGGATGGGATGCTGGCCCTGGTGACGGCGGTGGATCAGGAGGGCGGAACGACGGTGCTTCAAACCGAGTCCGTCCGATTGGCCAGCGTGGTGGGCAGCGGCGTTCTGGAGGTGAGCAAGGATTTGACGGGCGACGATCTGGCCTCGGAGCCTCGGATGGGTGAAGGGGCGACGCTGGCGGAGGCGGAGGGCGAGGCGGCGTTCGTCCTGGAGTTGGCCGACGTGGTACTCCACGACCAGGACGGGCTGGCGGAGACGACGGACGACCGGGTAACGGTCAGCGGAACGGTGGCGATCAGTCCGGCCTTTGACCTGAGGGTGGTGTTTTCGTGGCTGACGGCGACGGAGGTGACATTCGTCAATCGCACCGCGTTGGAGACTTCGCTGAGCGTACGGTCCGGGGCGTCGGCGAACGGGCCGGCGGCGGAGACGGTCATCGCGGAACTGTCGTTTGCGCCGATCACGGAATACGTGGACGGGATTCCGGTGGTCCTTCGGCCGGTGCTGGTGGTGTCGGTGAACGTGGACGGGCAGGTGCGCGTGGGGTTCGAGGCGGCTTCGGATCAGCGGGTGACCTATACGGCGGGGATCAGCTATTTGAACGGCAAATGGCGGCCGTTGAGCGATTACCAGACCGAATACAACGCGACCGCGCCGCGGGCGTCGGAGGCGTCGGAGACGGACCTGACGGTCAGGCCGGAGCTTGGCGTGCTGCTCTATGGGCGGCAGACCTTCGGTTCGAAGGTCAAGGGGCAGAGCCAGTGGACGGTGATGCCGGAGGGGTTGCCGTGGTGGCGGATGTACGGGCGGCTGGCGGCGGAGTTGGCGTTCGATCCGGGGCGTTTGTGCGCAAATCTGGGTGAGTACTCGTCGGAGGTGATCTCGCACCGTCGGCTGGCCGGCGAGTCGGATGGAGTGACGACGGCGCCGTTCTTCAGTCCGCTGGCGCAGGAGTTTTCGGGTGTTCTGGAGGTCGGGATCGGCTGCGGGACACCGGGCGCGAAGATCTATTACACGACCGACGGCAGTGCGCCGAGCGTTGAATCCGAGCTGTACGTGGAGCCGCTGCGGATCGAGCGGACGACGACGATCATGGCGATGGCGGTGCGGACGGGGCTGAGCGCCAGCGAGGTGGCGGAGGCGACGTACACGCGGGCGACGGTGGCGATGCCGGCGCTGGAGCCGCCGAGCGCGGAGGATTTCGTGGCGCCGCTCGCGGTGACGATCCGGTGTGCGACGGAGGGGGCGGAGATCCGGTATGCCCTGGATGCGAGCGAACCGACGGAGGCCAGCACGCTGTACGAAGGGCCGTTTGACCTTACATATAGCGCGACGGTCAAGGCCCGGGCGTTCAAGGCGGGTATGACGCCCAGCGGAACCGTTTTAGGCGTGTACAGCCGCGCGCAGGTCGCGACGCCGGTGTTCAACCCGCCGGACGGAACCCAATTCGCGGGCAGCACGAGCGTCGCGATCAGCACCGGCACGCCCGAGGCGAGAATCTACTACAGCCTCGACGGGAGCGATCCGGACGAGGGCGATATCGCCTACAGCGGTCCGGTGGTGTTGACGCAGACGGCGACGATCAGAGCTCGGGCGTACGCGGCGGGCATGACGCCCAGCCCGATCGGCACGGCGAGCTTCGCCAACATCAAGGTGGCGACGCCGACGATCAACCCGAACGGCGGCACGCACAGCCAGAGCGTGCAGGTGACTCTCGCGTGCGGCACGACGGGGTCGGAAATCCGGTATACGATAGACGGTAGCGAGCCAACTACGGGGTCAACGCTGTATGCGGGGCCGTTCGTTCTGTCGACGAGCGGCACGCTGAAAGCCAAGGCGTTCGCACCGGACATGGCGGCCAGCGATACCGCGTCGGCGACGTTCGCGTTTACGGGATTGGAATCGTGCGATATCACCGAGAGTGAGAGTAACGACACGATGGCGGAGGCGAATCCGCTTGGCTTCTGCGACGGAATGGGCACGGCGGCGGGCGCGGTGACGTCCGAGACGGACCTGAAGGACTACTACGCGATCGAGCTTGAGGCGGGCGACGAGGTGAGCGTGTGGATTTCGGCTGAGCCGGTGGCGGCGGCGAGCGCGGGCAGGGCGGAGGTGATCGGCTCGTACGAAATGATGGTCTCGCTGGTGGACGCGGGCAATTCGCTGATGGCGGTCAGGCCGTTCAACTACGCGGTGACGCCGCCTCAGGGCTCGTTCGGCACGATCGCGGTTCAGAGCGGGACACACTACGTGCTGGTGGAGCCGGGGCCGGGGTGGACGCCCGCGACGTACAACCTGACCGTGATGCGGAGCCCGCGGGCAATCGCGGAGATCGAGCCGAACGACGATGCGAGCCAGGCCCAGACGATCGAGGGAGTCGGCGGCTATGCGATTGAGTTAGTCGGGCGGATCAACGCGGAGACGGATGGCGCTGACTGCTTCCAATTCGACCTGCCGACCGGGCTCGTGGAGATCAGCATATTGCGGCTGCGGGGCGATTTTACGGCATCGGGCTCGGAGGGCGCGTATGCGATCGCGCTCCATGATTTGAACGATTCGATGACGGCGGCGGCCGGTTTAACGACGGGCGCGACCGAGACGTCTTTTGTGACCGATGGGCAATCGGGGCATTATACGCTGAAGGTGCACGCCTCGGCGGGCGCGGGCGACTACCTGGTGAGGATCGCGCCAACCGCGTCGTTGTGGACCTATGACGAGCCGGTCTCGTCGTGTACGGAAGGGATCGCGGTGTCGGGAGGGTACGTCTATACCGGCGGGTATGTCTGCCACGGTGAGACGCCGACAGATTTCCTGGCCCTCAAGTACGACTTGAACGGGACGCCGGTGTGGGACGTGACGTGGGGAGGAGATGCGACGGACGGGGCGTACGGGATCGCGGTGCGAGGATCGGACGTGTACCTGGCGGGCTCCACCTATTCGTACGTGGTCGGGTCTCCGGACGAGTCGAACAGCGACGCGGTGGTGGTCCACTGGAGCAACGTGGGCGCGCTGGACACAAGCCAATCGGAGGAAGGGTACTGGAGCCGGTTCTGCGGGGAATCGGAATACTTCGGCGTGGAGGAGGCCCGGGACGTGGCGGTGGACGAGGCGGGCGAAGTATACACCGTCGGCTACACCCTGGACGATGGCGACAACATGTGGTTCTACGTCGAGAAGTGCGACACGGGCGATAACGACTCGTGGGTGGTGGAGATCGGGAGCGATGCCACCGGGGAGGACTGTCTCGGGTACGGCCTGTGCCTGGGCGACTCGCGAATCTACGCGACGGGCTGCTTCACAAGCATGGTCAGCACGGGCGACAAGCAGTTGGTGCTGTGGCAGTTGGACGCCGATGGAACGTGGGGTTGGGACGCGTTTTGGGGCAGCGCGAGCGCCGACGAGGTGGGCCGCGACGTGGCGGTGGTCGGGTCGGACCTCTACGTGGTCGGGACGTTCACCGCCATGGAGTCGCCGACGGGCAGCGCGGTGCTGGTGGTCAAGTTCAGCGACGACGGCGAGACATACAGCGAAGTCGGCTCGGCGACGTTCGACGGGCCGGGCGACGATGAGGGATGGGGTATCGTGGTGGACGGCGGATTCGTGTACGTAACGGGCACGGTGACGCTGGACGGGCAGACCAACGCCCTGCTGCTGACCTACGATACGAATCTGAACCTGCTGACCAGTTCGTGTTCGGGCGGGATGGCGCCGGACGCTGCGTATGACGCGGCCTGTTCGGGCGGATCGCTGTACATGACGGGGCAGATGAACGGGCGGGCGTTCGTCAGGAAGGTGGCCGACCCGGTCCCGTGACGAGCGGGGCGACGCCGAGCCTCGAGCGGACCAGGCGCCGGGTGCGCCGACGGTCGAGCCAGTTGATCGGGCCGACCGCCACCAGGTGGCAGTTGTCCGGGGTGAAGGTCGAGCGGGCGACCCTCACGAGTTGATCCATTGACAGCTCTTCGATCTGGCGTAGTTCGTCCTGGAGGGAGAGTATCCGGTCGGGCGGCAGCAGGAGGGTCTGTTTGCCGTACCAGGCGGCGGTTTCGGCGGGGTCGTCGTGGGCGATTTCGAGGCCGCAGCGGAGTTTTTCGCGGCAAACGGCAAGCTCCTGCTCATCGGCTGGACGCTCGACGAATTCATCGACCACGTTGAGGATCTCATCGAGGGTGGCCACGTAGTTGGACCGGCTGACCGTGGTGTCGATCTGCAGCCAACCGAAATGGGAGCCTGTGACCAGACCGCTGGAGATGTCGTAGACCAGGCCGAGCTCTTCGCGGATGCGGGTGAAGAGACGCGAACTGGTGCCGGCGCCGAGAAACTCGGAGAGCGCAGCGTAGGCGGCGTAGTCGGGATGATCGAACGAGACGGCCCGCCAGGCCAGGGCGACGGTGAGCATCGGAGAGTCCTGGCGGCGAAAGACGACTTCGGGACCGGGCCGGGGGTTTTCCGCGGCTTGGGGCTCGGCGGGCCGGCCGGCGGGCATGGGCTCGAACTCGTTGGCGATCTTGGCGGCGACAGCATCCGGCTCGAACCCCCCTGCCGCCACCAGGACGGTGTTGCCGGCGGTGAAGAATTGCTTCCAGTAGTTCCGGACCATGTCGCGGTCGAACTGGCCGATGTTGGCGGCGGTGCCGACGAGGGAAACGTCCTGCTCCCTGGAGCGGGTCAGTAGATTGTAGAGCAGTTCGTCGACCGAGAGGTTGCGCTGGGCGCGGTCGTGGAACTGGGCCCGTTCTTCGAGGACGATCTTCTTTTCGTGCTCGATCTCATCGGGTTCGAAGCGCGGCCGCTGGAGCAGTTCGGCCAGGATCTCGATGGCCTGGCCGGCATACTTGCGGTGGACGGCGAGGGCGAAGTAGGCGTACTCGGGCGAGGTTGAGGCGGCGATCTGGCCGGTGATCCGGTCGGCCGCCCGGGTGATGTCCTCGCTGGTCGGGTACTTCTGCGAGCCCTGGAAGAGCATATGCTCGATGAAGTGGCTGATGCCGGTGTGGGCCAAGGGTTCGAACCGCGGTCCCATCGCCACGTAGGCCCCGATGGTGAAATAGTGAAGCCGGTCGTCCGGGACGGCGACAATCCGCAGCCCGTTGGGCAAGACGGCCTGAGTGTAGTCCTGCTTGTTTTCCATTAAAACTTTTCTCTGGAACCTCGTTTGCCGATCCCATATAAAGGATAGGAGGCAAGTTGAGGAGCACGCCATGAAAAGGACGTTTTGGTTGCCCGTACTTGTCGGGGTGATTATAGCTTTTCCATTCGCCAGTGCCAGCGCGCAGATCGATCCGAACAGCATTCTTTCGAACCTGCCATCGGACCTTCAGGGCCAGATCGAGGCGCTGCTGGGCGGGACGGACCTGAGCAGCCTGTTGGGCGAAGCGGACGAGGGCGACGAGGCGGCTGAGGTCACGGAGTTGCCGTCGCCGTGCGAGTCGATCGACCGGGTGCGGGCGAACAATCCGGGCCGGTTGCTCCAGCCGTCGCGGACGCGGGTCTCGCGGATCGTCAACGGGGCGCGGTCGTGCAACTTCAACTACGGGTTTGACGAGATCGTGGTGCCCGAGGACGAGCCGAGCTTCGGAGAGCGGATCTGCCGCGTGTTCCTCAATGCACTGGTGATCGCGTTCCAGAACATCTTTGACGACGACATCATTCCCGATCCCAACGGCACGGCGGCGTACGCATTCGACCGGGCGTGGGGCACGCAGGGAACGGGCAACGGCCAATTCGACCTGCCGGACGGCATTGCCATTGACGCGGCCAATGACGTTTACGTCGCCGACACCCAGAACAACCGTATCCAGAGGTTCAGCGACACCGGCGAGCTTCGGTCGGAATGGGGCGTCGAAGGCAGCGACGAGGGCGAGTTCCTCCAGCCGCGCGGCGTGGCCGTCGATTCAGCGGGCGAGATCTACGTGGCGGACACGCAGAACAACCGCATTCAGGTGTTCGACGAGGAAGGGACGTTTTTGCGGGAATGGGGAACAGCGGGCGAGGCGGAAGGCGAGTTCCTGCGGCCGCAGGGCATTGCGATCGACGCCGACGACAACGTGTACGTGGCGGACACGGAGAACGATCGGGTCCAGGTATTCACCAGCGAGGGGGATTTCGTCCGCGGCTGGGGAACGCTGGGCGACGGCGACGGCGAGTTGTTCCGGCCTCAGGGGATCGCGGTGGACGATGCGGGCAATGTCTTTGTGGCCGATACGGAGAACGACCGGGTCCAGCGGTTTACCACGACCGGCGAGTTCGTGGAGGTGATCGGCGAACGCGGGACGGGCAACGGGCAGTTCATCCAGCCGGAAGGCGTCGCAGTCGATACCGCTGGGAATATCTTCGTGACGGATTCGGGCAACAACCGCGTCCAGCGGCTCACGCGGGCGGGCGCCTTCCTGACGACCTTCGGCAGCCAGGGCACGGCCAACGGGCAGTTCCGTCAGCCGGCGGGCGTGGCGGTCGACGCCTTCGGTGCGGTGTACGTGGTGGACATCAACAACAACCGCGTGCAGGTGTTCGAGCGGACGACGACCTCCGGCGGCACGAACCGGACGGAGTAGCGGCGATATCAGCGGCGACTTCGGCCGTCGGATAAGTGCATATCCTACCTGACCTCCACGCGAGGTCATCGAATGATCCGTTTGTTGCGCGCCGGAGGAATCGCTGACTTTAGCGTTTGCGGTTGCTATACTGCCGGTCTGTCACGGTGCCCAGCGAAAGGAGCTTTCAACGATGGCGACGGCAAAGGCGCAACTGCCCGCGAAGTGGCGATGGTTTCCCGAGGCCCGGTTCGGGATGTTCATTCATTTCGGTCCGTACGCGGCGTACGGGCGGGGCGAGCAGGTTCTGTTTCGCGAGTACCTGGACCAACGGGAGTACGCCCGGGCCGCGGCGAAGTGGAATCCGAAGAAGTACGATCCGCAGGCATGGGCGCGGGTGGCGCGGGACGCTGGGATGAAGTACGCCGTGCTGACGACGCGGCATCACGACGGGTATTGCCTGTGGGACTCGAAGCTGACCGACTACACCAGCGCGGCGTTGGCGCCGAAGCGGGACATGGTGGGCGAGTACGTTCGGGCGTTTCGCGAGGCTGGGCTGCGGCTGGGATTGTACTATTCGCTGGCGGACTGGCGGGTTTCGGCGTACTGGGCGGGGGCGAGGCGCGATCCGGAGGGCTGGTCGGCGTTTCGCGAGTACGTCCACGGGCAGGTGCGGGAATTGCTGACCAACTACGGCAAGATCGACCTGGTGTGGTTTGACGGGGCGTGGCCGAATCCGGCGGCCGATTGGCAGAGCGCCAAGCTCGTGAAGATGATGCGGCGGCTTCAGCCGGACGTGCTCATCAACAACCGGCTGGGCGATGACGATCCGACCCAAGCCGGCAACGGGTTGTCGAAGAAGCTGGGCGATTACGGCACGCCGGAGCATCAGATCGTGGCGGAGAACCGGCTCTGGGAGTCGTGCCAGACGTCGACGTGGCGGCTCTGGGGTTATACCAACGGTGAGCGTTTCCGCCCGGCGGACCAGTTGCTCGACATGCTGGTCGAGTGCGCGGGACAGGGCGGGAATCTGCTGTTGAACGTCGGGCCCAAAGCGGACGGGACGCTGCCCCGGCCGTTCGTGTCGCGGATGGAGCAGATCGGCCGGTGGATGAAGCTTCACGGCGAGTGCATCTACGGCTCACAGGCGGGCGACGTGTCGGAGTTCATCACCTACGGCTGGCAGATCCGCAAGGGGAACAACCTGTACCTGGTGGTCCGGTTCTGGGACGGGCGCGAGACGCTGCACGTGGCGGGCCTGAAGACCAAGCCGACGTCGGCGACGCTGCTGACGACGGGCAAGAAGCTGACGATCCGTCAGGAAGGGGAGCACCTGTACTTATCCCCCCTGCCGAAACAAGCGCCCAGCGAGCTGTTTCCGGTGATCCGCCTGACGTTCAGCCGTCCGCCGGAGCCGACGCAGCGGGCCAAGGGCCGGCTGTGGGGTTGCGATCCAATGATCTACCATCCGTGGGCGAAGAAGGCGTGGAGCGGTTTCGGCAAGGGCGCAATTGAGAGTTGACTCGCGTCTCTGCATGGACTGATCGTGAAGTCAATCCGCATAACGGGCATCGTCAAAATGGCTGACCGGGTTCGCCGCGAACTGGGGCAACCCGTCGCGCCGGCGCGGCTGGCGAGCCTGAAAAAAGCGACGCGGTCGTTTCTGGCGCAGGTCAATCGCCTGCTGGCTGAGCATGGCGGGACGGCGGAGTCGCTGCCGCCGCCGTCGCGTCGGGCGTACCGGTTTCTGGCGGAGTTGGACTTCGATGTGATCGCGACGGACCAGACGGCTTCGCACCGGCCGCCCGGCTCCGTGTCGTTTCGCGGTCTACGAAGCTATGTTGAGCGGTTGCTCGATCTCTTGACTCAATCACCCGAGGGTGCCGCCCTGGTTTCAACAGGCAGTTCATTGCGGACAACCAGCGCGCGGATCGAGCAGCACATCGTCCGTGAGATGTTGGATCCGGAGCATCTGACGGCACAGACCCGTTCGCTGAGGGGATGGTTGGGGGTTTTCGCTCGACCTGAAGCACTGGAGCGGTACGTTCGGGCGGTGAGGACGGCGCAGCGGGTGTTCGATATTTCCGACAGGACTCGGTTCGTCCGGCCGATCCTCGTTCACTTTCGCCCGCTGGAGAACCTGTTCAAGGTTGAGCGGTTCGGAAACCGCACGCGGGTCTGGCTGCCCACGCCGATGATCGCATTCACCGAAGCCGAGTTTCGCGAACTGGCCGACCTGATGTTCCGGCAGGGCAAGACCAAACAGATGGTCATTGAGGCTTTCACCGGCGACGCCTGTCAGACGGTCCGCGAAGACCTCGATCTGCTTGGCGGGCTGGCCGAGCGCACAGCCGGCGTGTATCACGATCTGAAGGCGTCGTTCGAGCGGGTCAACGCGGAGTATTTCGGCGGGGCGATGGCGCGGCCGAAGCTGTTCTGGAGTCGCGGGTTCACCGGCCGGATCTTTGGCCACTACGATTTGGTGCGGGACGCGGTGATGGTCAGTTCGACGCTGGACCGCAAGGACGTGCCGGAGTTCGTGGTGGATTCGATCGTGTACCACGAATTGCTGCACAAGAAGCTGGGCATTGGCTGGTCCAACGGCCGCAAGGCCGCCCACACTCCGGACTTCCAGCAACAGATGCGGCGGTTCCATCGGCACGACGAGGCGGACGACCTGCTCAGGAAGATTGCATCGAGGAAGTAACCGTGATGCGGTCGTTTCACCGACTTGCATCCCGCGAGCAGAAGATGGCGGGCCAATTCGGCGGTCTACGGCAGAACGACCCGCCATACAAGCTACCTATTCAATCGGTGAAGTCGGAGGCTCCTGTTCCGGTTGTGGTTCGGGGGTTTCCTCGGTTGCGGGCGGCGGTTCGGTCGGCTCGGCGGCGGGCGCAGCGGCTTCGGGTTCAGCCGTGGCTTCTGTGGCCGTTTCGGCGGCGGGTTCGGTTGGCGAGGGCGGCGGGTCGGTTGGTTTTGGCTGGTCGCGGTGCGGCATAACCAGTTCGGGGACTTTCGGCAGGTCCTTGAGGTCGTGGAGGCCGAAGATCTCGAGGAATCTCTTGGTGCTGCCGTAGAGCATGGGCCGGCCGAGTTCCTCGGCCCGGCCGACGATCTTCACCAGTCCCTTTTCCATCAGCGAGCGAAGTACCTCGCCGCAGGCCACGCCGCGGATGGCCTCGATCTCAGCCCGCAGCACCGGCTGCTTGTAGGCGACCACGGCGAGGGTCTCCAGCGCGGCGGTCGAGAGGCGGCTCTCGCTACGGACCTTGTAGAACTCCTGGAGGTAGACGGCGTATTCGGGCCGGGTCATCATCTGGTAGCCGCCGGCGATCTGCTCGACGCGGAAGGACATGTTGGCGGCGGCGTAGTCGGCGTTGAGCTGGTCAATGATCTCGCGGACGTCGCGGCTGCCGATGGCGCCGACCGCGGAGGCGATCTTGGCCGGCGAGAGCGGCGCGTCAGAGGTGAAGAGGATGGCCTCGACGATCTGCCGCGGCGTGACCTCGGCGCCGTCCGGAGCGGCGATGTGCAGCGGAGGTGCGAGGGTGTCCTGGTCGTCCGACTCCTGGTCGGGATCCGACGTTTGGGCAGCCGTATCGTCTGCGGATTCGGTCTCCTCAGCCGGTTCTTCGGAAAGTGCAGGCTCGGCTTTTTCGTCGCCGGGTTCGGCCGTCTCGGCGTCGTCTGCATCCTGATCCGGATGATCGACGAAGGCGGCTACGTCCTCGACCAGTTGCCGGGCCTGGTCATCCTCGGCGGTCGGGTCGACCGGCCCGGATGCGGCGGCGTCGGTCTGAGGCTGATCCTGCGTTTGATCGATGCTTTTTTCTTCTTCCGTCATAAGTCCTCTGCCTTTGGCGGCAAACGGCCTGAATGCCAACAGGCGTCCACGAAACCCCGCTTCCTCGCGGTCGCGGCTCTCTATGAGGCGTCGAACGACTGCCGGAAATTCTGGGCCACCGGCATGCGACGTCCGGACCCGAAGGCCCGGCCGGTCACTTTCAGCCCCATCGCCGCCTGCTTGCGCTTGTATTCGTTGCGGTCGACGGTGACGATCACCTTCTCGACCAGTTCCGGCTCAAAGCCGTGCTCGATGATCTGCTCGGCAGACTGTTCCTCTTCGATGTACAGCCGCAGGATCTGGTCCAGCACCTCGTAAGGCGGCAGGCTGTCCTGGTCGGTCTGGTTCGGCCGCAGTTCGGCTGACGGCGGCTTGGTCAGCACATCGGCGGGGATCACCTCGCCGGCGCGGTTGACGTACCGGGCCAGGTTATAGACGAGGCCCTTGGGCACGTCGCTGATGACGGCCAGGCCGCCCGCCATGTCGCCGTAGAGCGTGCAGTAGCCCATGGCCAGCTCGCTCTTGTTGCCGGTGCTCAGGACAAGATAACCAAATTTGTTGGAAAAAGCCATCAGGATGATGCCGCGGATGCGGGCCTGGATGTTCTCCTCGGTCACGTCGCGCTGCGTGCCGGCGAAGGCCTCGGCCAGCTCACGTTCGAAGACCTGGCGCGTCGACTCGATCGGCACGACCTCGTGGCGGATGCCCAGGTTCGCGGCGAGCTTGCGGGCGTCGTCCATGCTGCTTTCCTTGTTAAACTTCGACGGCATGATGACGCCCAGGACCTTGTCGGGTCCAAGAGCCTCCACGGCCACGGCGGCCACCACCGACGAGTCGATTCCGCCCGAGAGGCCGATGACCACGCCCTTTCTGAAGCCGCACTTGCGGACGTAGTCGCCCAACCCGAGGGTCAGGGCGGAGAAGACGGATTCGACGTCCTCCGGCAGCGGCTCGATCCGGCCTTCCGATCGGCCGTCCAGATCGACCACCAGCAGGTCTTCCTGGAAGCTGCGGGCGCGGGCCAGCAGTCGGCCGGACTGGTCGTAGACGCAGCTTGCCCCGTCAAAGATCAACTCGTCGTTCCCGCCGACCTGGTTGACGTAGATCAGCGGCAGGCCGAAACGCCGGGCATGCGCTGAGACCAGTTCGGAGCGCATCCGGGCCTTGCCGATGGCGAACGGGCTGGCGGCGGCGTTGATGAAGAGCTCCGCCCCTTCCTTGGCCAGTTCGGCGATGGGGTCGTAGTGGTAGAGGACGCGGCCGACCACGTCCTGGACCGTCCAGAGGTCTTCGCAGACGCTGATGCCGACGCGCCGGCCGTCGATCCGGGCCAGGGCCTTCATGGAGCCCGGCTCGAAGTAGCGGAGTTCGTCGAACACATCATAGGTCGGCAGCAGCGACTTGTGGTGAACGCTGGCGACCCGGCCTTCGGCGAGCACCGCGACCGAATTGTGCAGCGCCCGGCCGCGAGGCAGGAGGTTCCGCTGGACGCAGCCGACCAGCGAGACGATGCCCTGCGTCCGTGAGGCCAGTTCCTCCAGGACGCGCAGGTTGCGCTCGACGAAGCTGGGCTTGACGAGCAGGTCCTTGGGCGGATAGCCGACCAGGGCCAGTTCCGGGAAGATCACCAGGGCTGCGCCTTGCGAGCGGGCCTGCTGCGTGTAGTCGCATATCTTCTCGGCGTTCGCCTCGATATCACCCACGACGGGGTTGATCTGGGCCAGGGCAATTCTCATGTCTCGCCAGCTTCCTGCCGTGCCACGAGGGCGGCCGTGGTCATCGGCGCCACTCCTTGGCTGATGAACGTCTTGACCAAATCACCGGACGTCTGCTTGTCGATGCCTTCGATGGCGTCGACCACCAGTTCCACGCACCGGTCCATTTCGAGCAACTTCTCGACCATGGACCTAACACAATAATCGGTCGCGACGCCGCAGACAATGTAGCAGTCGACGTCGAGTTCGGAAATCACCTGTTGGAGCGCCGGGTTGTCGAAGAGGCCGATCGTCTGTTTCTGGAAGATCACCTGCCGGTAAGTGTCGAAGAGGCTGCCGATATCCAGCGTCTCGCCCTCGCGCCGGACCACCTTTCGCGGCTCGATGAGGGTCTCGGGCAGCTTTTCGTGGCCCCACGTGTCAAGCACGCAGTGCGGCGGCCAGTCGGCGAACTCGGGGTCGTCGGGGTCATGGGAATCCACGGTCGAGATGATCGGCACCCCCCTGTCGACGGCCCAGGCAAACAGCTTTTCGAGATTCGGGATGGTCTTTTCCGCACCTTCGAAGAAGAGTGCCCCGTCGGGATCAATGAAATCCCGCTGGGTGTCGATGTCGATCAGTACGCGTTCAAATTTCTTCCTCATCATGATTGACTACCCATCTCCTTATATTCTATATGTCGTACTGTACCCCCTGCACTGGATTTTCCTGAACGCGGCGCAGCCCATCGGATAGTCCGACCGGGTAGTCGGCCAGACCACGGAACTCCCGCAGGTGTGGCGGCAGCGAGCCGATCTGCTGTTGGGCCCGCTGGCGGATGGCCGTCAGATCCGGCAGTTCGGCAACCAGCTTGCCCGAGTGGATCACCGGCACCATCAGGGCCTCGCCGCCTTCGAGCGTCTCGTCGGCCTTAGCCAATACGTCACGGCAGAACCGTCCACTTCCGTCGTGGAAGCGGAAGAGCTGCTTGGCGCCACCGAGCGTTGCCTTGCCCGCTGAGAGCTTGACCACCGGTCGCGGCGCGCCGTCCTTTTCGATCTCGACGAGTTTGTAGACCACCGACAGGGCCGGCTGATCCTTGCTGGTGACCATGTCCGTCCCCACACCGAAAAGGTCGATTCTGGCCCCCGCAGCGAGCATCTCGCGGATGGTGAATTCGTTCAGGTCGCTGGAACCCACGATTTTGACGTGGTTTAGGCCCGCCTCATCGAGCACACAGCGAACCTTGTGCGACAGTTGCACTAGATCGCCGCTGTCAAGCCGCACCCCCTTAAGCACGTGGCCGAGACGGGCAGCAGTTCTGGCCCCCTCCATCGTATCGTAGGTGTCGATCAGGCAGATGGTGTTCTGGGGGAAGACGTCGGCGTAGGCCTGGAAGGCCTGGAACTCATCGTCGTAGCTCATTATCCATGAATGGGCCTGCGTTCCCACCGGCTTGATGCCCAACGTCCTGGCTGCGTGAACGTTGCTGGTTCCCACACAGCCGCCGATGAAGCTGGCCCGGGCGGCGAGCAGTCCAGCCTGCGGACCGTGGGCGCGGCGGGCTCCAAAGTCGACTACCGGACGACCCTCGGCGGCGTCGCATATCCGGGCCGCCTTGGTGGCGATCAGAGTCTGGACGTTCAGCGTGGTCAGCAGGTAGGTTTCGACGAGTTGGGCAACGGGCAGGCTCGCGGCGATCCGGACCAGCGGTTCGCCGCCGAAGATCACCGTACCCTCCGGAACGGCCCAGACGTCGCCGTCGAAGCGGAACGCGCGTAAGTAGTTCCAGAAGCCGGGTTTAACGTGCCGGAATTCGTCGAGGCTTCGCAGCCAGTCGATGTCGCGGCCGGTGAACTGGAGGTTCAACAGGTAGTGAACGGCCTGTTCAAGGCCGGCGGTCAGGAGGTACTGGCGGTTCGGCGGCAGCGCGCGGACGAACGCTTCGAAGGTCGCGCGGGGCATGTGGCCGGTCGACCAGTACCCGGCGACCATTGTCAGTTCGTAAAAATCGGTCATCAGTCCCAGGACGTCGTCGCCCGGGAACAGCGAAAGCGGTTCACGCACCGGCTTGGCTCCTTCGGCCAGTTCACAAAACGTCAATTTTCTACATTCGGAGCCGAATAGCAACGCCCGGTCGCGATTTGCGCGGTTGGCAGGCTGGGCTGTTGCGGCTTGGGTGGCGGAAGGGGTGCGGCCGGCGCGGGACGTCTACGGGTTGTGACTGTCCTGTGGGAGGCCGGCGGTGCGAACGCGGTGGACGAACCGGGCAAGGCCGCGGCCGCCGAAGAGCAGCCACAGGCCCAGACCGACCTGGAGGAGGGCCGCCGCACCCTCCCGGACGGTGAAGTACCATGTATCCATCTGGGCGTAATCCCTGATCAGCACGGCATGAAGGATGGTCTGGCCGATCCGCGGCAGCCCGAGGATCAGGGCGTAGGCCCCAATCGCGCAGAAGGCGACCATCATCACGGTTTCGGCGGTCAATGGCGTGCCGCGGGCCGGCTCGGGCTCGGCCAGTCCGACGCGATCAGCCAGGGCGGCCGCCTTGCTCCAGATCAGCCACGCGACGATCAGGCCGAGAACCAACGGGAGGAAGCTCAGGACAACAATCGGCATTCCCTCATCGACCAGCGACCGCCTGGTCACCTGCCACATTCCAATCACCATGTCCAATCTGAGCACGGCGTAGAAGGCGGACCAGACCGCCAGCAGTCGAAACGCCAGGATCGCCAGTTCACGTTTGGTCATTGTTTGTCCCTCGGTAGCTTGGAACTCTGTAGTCTATAGACGGACCGGAGACCGTTTTACTCTTCGTCATTTCTGAATGACTACCATGCAGACAAAACTACTATATTGGTCGCCGTTAGTCCGGGATGGCGAGACGGGTGAGCGCTTGGGCGAGTGCCGCGGGTCGGCTGAGGTCCGAGTCTGATCCAAAGTCCTGGTCGTCTGCTCCAGTCCCGCGTAGGGAGGGCAGCCATCCTCTCCGGTTCTCCGGCATCTCTCGGTTGGTCCTGCACAACGCCCGATAACCTGATGGCGGCAAGGCAACGCGACAGCGGCGGGTCGTCGAAGATGATTCCGGCTTTGGAGCTTTCATTTGAGGGTCGGCGGGGTAATAATTAGGTGGGCCTATCCGGATGCCCGTGCGGGCGGTTCGAGGGTCCGAGTTGAGCGAACGACGGGTGTGGCTGGTTTGTCTCCTGGCGTCCGAGCATGTGGCAGATCGTACAAGACTATCTGAAGAGAATTCCGGAATACGGCTGGGGTAAGGTCGGCTTTGAGCTGCTGCTGATCGGCCTGGTCCTGTACGTGGTGTGGCGTTTTTTGCGAGGCACCCGCGGCTTACGGTTGATGCGCGGGCTGATCGTCATTCTGGTCAGTCTGTTCCTGGTTCTCGACGTGCTGGCGGCCCACTTCCACCTCGACCGGATCAACGTGCTGTTCAGCCCGATGGTCTATCTGATTTTTTTCGGTTCGTTGGTGGTGTTCCAGCCGGAGTTGCGGCGGGCGCTGATGCGGTTGGGCGAGGCGACGTGGCTGCGACGTTTCATCAGCGACACGCAGCAGACGACCGCTCCGATCGTCAGCGCGGTCCGGTCGCTTTCGATGAACAAGATCGGGGCACTGATCGCGATCGAGCGGCAGGTGGAACTGGGGTCGATCGTCGAGAACGGGGTCCGGATGGACGCGGTGATCACGCCGGAACTGCTGCGGACGATTTTCTGGCCCGGCACGGCGCTGCACGATCTGGGCGTGGTGATCCAGGAGGGCCGGATCGCGGCGGCGGCGTGCCAGTTCCCGTTAACGGATTCGGACCAGGTCGATCCGACTCTCGGCTCGCGGCACCGGGCGGCGGTCGGTCTGAGCGAAGACTGCGACGCGGTGGTCATTGTGGTCAGCGAGGAGACGGGCAACATTTCGATGGCCGTCCAGGGCAAGCTGTATCGCGGACTGACCCCGGAGGCCCTGGACCGCGACCTGAAACGGCTTTTGGAGATCGGCGGCAAGCGTGAATGAGGCCACAGGTTCAATCCGGAGTTGGCAGCGGCTGGCGGGCAAGACGCGGAGCTTTCTGGCCACGTTCGTGCCGGTGGCCCTGCTGTCGGCCCTGATCTGGTTCTACGCGGACCGCATCAGCAGCAAGACGGGGGTGGAAAAACTCATGCTGCGGGTCACAGCGGCGAGGAATTCCGACCTGCTGGTCCAACTCGTGGAGCCCAATCCGGGCGAAAACCGGGTCGAGCTGGAGGTCACGTTTTCGGGCCCCAGCGGCGAGTTGGAGCTGCTGCGGCGCGAGATCGTGGGCGGGCGGTTCGCGCCGGAATACGTGGTCAAGAAGGATTCGCTGGCGCCGCTGGTGCTGGACACGCGCGAGGCGGTGACGTCGGCGATGCCGCGGCGTTTCGCAGCGATCGCGGTGGCCGAGGCGTCGCCGGCGGAGATCAAGGTCGCGGTGGATAAGATGATTACGGTGCCGCTGCCGGTGCGGGTGTTGCGCGGCAGCATCCAGACGACCGATCCGGCGGTGACTCCGGCGACGGTGAACGTCGAGTTGCCGCGGTCAGCGTTCGAGTCGGTCCGGGCCGATGAGCGGGTGGTGACCGTCGATATCGAAGAACGGCTGCGGAACCGTCCGGAAGACCAGGTGATCGACGAGAAGTTTCCCATTCCGCAGCAGACGCTGGGCGGGCATCCGATCGCGACCGAACCCGATCACGTCCGCGTCCAGCTCCAGATCCAGAAGCAGTACGTCACGAAGGAATTCAAGTTCGCCCGGGTGCAGGTTCGCGGACCGGTGGACCTGCTCAATGCGTATGACGTATCGATTACTCTTCCCAATCAGCAGATCGCCGTCGTTTTCCGCGGTCCTATCGACCAGATCGAGAGTCTGAAACCGGAGGACATCGTACCTTACATCATTCTGGACGAAGAGGATCGGACCCGGACCAGCACGCCGTTTCCCCGCGAGGTCCGCTTCTCTCTGCCCGAGCGGGCCCGGAACGTGATCGTCGAGGAACAGCCTCACGTGGATTTCCAACTCGTGGAGAAGGAGGCGGCCGAGGCGGCCATTCCCGTTCCCGCCCGGTAGGTTTCAGCAGGAGGCGCAACGATGACGGAGTCGAACATCACGGACCTGGCCGCCTACAGCCTGAAGGTTGCGGGCAACGCGCGAAAGGCGGCGTTGGCCCTGGCGCGGGCGTCGGTGGACCAGAAGAACCGCGCCCTGCGCGACATGGCGGATTTGGTCCGCCGGGGCGTCAAACAGCTTCAGGCCCAGAACGCCAAGGATCTGGATGGCGGGCGGAAAGCGGGGCTATCGGCGGCGATGCTGGACCGGCTTGAGCTGACGGACAAGCGGATCGAGGCGATGGCGGTTTCGCTGGAGCAGGTGGCGGAGCAGACCGATCCGGTCGGGCAGGTCATCGAGGGCTACGTTCGGCCCAACGGCTTGCGGATCGAGCGGGTGCGGACGCCGATCGGCGTGGTGTCGATCATCTTCGAGTCGCGGCCGAACGTCACCGCCGACGCCGCCGGGTTGTGCCTGCGGTCCAGCAACGCGTGCATCCTCCGCGGCGGCAAGGAGGCGATCCACTCGAACCTGGCCATCGCCGCCGTCCTGCGAGAGGCGCTCGCGAAGAACGGTTTGCCGCTGGACGCGGTGCAGGTCATCGCGACGACCGACCGCGGCCTGGTCGGCGAGCTGCTGAAGCTCGACCAGTACATCGACCTGGTGATCCCGCGCGGCGGCGAGAGCCTGATCCGCGCGGTGGTCGAGCTGTCGCGGATCCCGGTGATCAAGCACTACACGGGCAACTGTCACGTGTACGTCGATCGCGAGTGCGAGCTGGAGCTGGCGGACAAGGTGGTGATCAACGCCAAGTGCCAGCGGCCGGGCGTGTGCAACGCAGCCGAGACGATCCTGTTCCACCGCGCGATCGCTGAGCGGTTTGTCCCGGTGATCTGCGGCCATCTGGCCGACCACGGAGTCGAGATCCGGGGGTGCGCCGAAACCTGCCGGCTGTTCCCGCAGGCCAAGCCGGCTTCGGAACAGGACTGGGCCACGGAGTATCTCGATCTGATCGTGGCGGTCAAGGTGGTCGACGGCGTGGCGGAGGCAATCGACCACATCAACGCGTACGGGTCGCACCACACCGACGCGATCCTCTCCAACAGCGTCTGCGCGGTCGAGGAGTTCGTGCAGAACGTGGACACGGCCAGCGTGATGGTCAACACCTCGACCCGGTTCAGCGACGGGTACGAGTACGGCCTCGGGGCGGAGATCGGGATCAGCACCGACAAGCTGCACGCCCGCGGCCCGATGGGCGCCCGCGACCTGACGACGTACAAGTACGTGGTCCGCGGCCACGGACAGCTTCGCCAGTAGCGCAGGCCGCAAGCGTCAGCCTCGCGCGGCGGCGATCACCTCTTCGGGCGTTACGCGTTCGGTGAGTGGGCCCAGTCTCGCCTCGCACGACGGGCGGATCGTCCGGCCGATCAGGGCATAGAACTCGTTGCGGCGGTCCAGTGCCGCCAGGTGTTGCGTCGTCCAGTCGCTCAGGTAACCCAGGCCCGCTTGCCGCTGCAGGACCGTGTGGCCGTAAAAGACCTGTGCGCTGAAGATCAGGTAATCGCCGACCGGACGGAGGTCCGGGTCGCCGAAATCGTCGGCGAACTTCTGGCCGTGGATGTTCATCTCGGTGCCGGAGATGATCAGCAGTCCAAGCCGGCGGGCCAGGGCCACCAGGTCGTGCAGATTCCTGACCTTTTCCCGCTCGGCGCCTTTGTGAGGCGTGTAGCGCGGATCGGGAATCGCGTTGATCGCGGTCACGCCGCTTCGCATGGCCAGACGGCACAGTTCCTCCATCCGCTTTTCGCCTTCGGAGATGCCGTCGACCCAGGTGAGGGCGGGCATCGCTCCGGCGCCAGCGGCGAACCGGTTGAACTCCTCCATTTTCGGGAACGAACCGGTGTCGGGCTCGATGTAGCCGACGCCGCCCTTCTTCATCGTCCGCGACCGGACCAGCGAGCGGAGGGCGTTTTCCTGCCCCAGTTCCGGGGCCTCCGCGGGCACGCTCAGTTTGGCGGCCCAGAACTGCAGAACCTCCTCCTTGGCTTTGAAGGTCTCAGCGGCCTTCCGGACGTAGGCGTCGCAGATGTGGCGTTCGGTGACATTGCCCGAAGGCGTCTGGTCCGCGAGGTCACGCTGGTAGTCGAGCACGACCGGCTGAAGGTAGGCGTTGACGCGTTCGACGAGGCGGCGGTTGCGGTCCTGCGAGACCGTCTGGAGGTTTCGACGGTAGCGTTCCAGATCGTCAGGCAGTTCCGATGTCGCAAAGCCGATGCCCATGTGGTATGAGATGCCCGGCTCGCCCGGCGAGGTGATCACGCAGTCGGCGAATTCGGGAATGAAGACCCGCGTTTCCATGCCCACCGTCGCCCGCAGGTCCAACGCCCGGGCCGCCGCGAGGAACTCATCCATGCCGGCCAATACGTCGAAATCGACGATCCCCGCCACGGCCAAGCCGTGTTGCCGGGCCAGCCACGCGACCCTGGTCGGCGAATAGCCGTAGGCGTTGTAGGAGTGGAACGTGTGCAGGTGGACGTTGATCGCCTGTCGTTCGGGCGGCATCGCCACGCCGCCGCTGCGCCACAGCGTCAGCAGTCCGTCGAAGGCCGCCTGCCGCTCACCGCGTTCGAGGCCGTCCAGCCGATGCTCCAGTTCCACGATCCGATCGTCTTGAGGGTCACTCACCGCTGAACCGCCTCCATTGCACGGCCATTGCCATCGCGCGGATTCCGCACACAGGCAGATAGTCTACGGAATGCCTCTCGTGCGGTCAACCGGAGGGTTGGGAGCTAGGAGACCTTGGGTTCTCCCGCGGCTTCGCGGAGGACGTCCTTGACCAGGCCGAGGAAGTCGCTGACCTTGAAAGGCTTGTAAAGGACGCCGGAGAGGCCCTCCTGGCGGGCCCGGATGATGCTGTGGTTCGGATCGTACCCGAAACCGGTCATGAAGATCACCGGCAGGTCGGCGTCGACGTCCTTGGCCTTCGCGAAGATGTCGTAGCCGCTCTTGTGCGGCATCTTGATGTCGGTGAGCACCAGGTCGTACCGCCGCTCGCCGAGCATGGCGAGGGCCTCGTTGCCCTCGCGGGCCATATCCACCGCGGCCCCGGTCCCGCTGAGAACCTCGTTGATGGTCTCGCGGATGATCGGCTCGTCGTCCACCACGAGAATGGTCTTGCCCGAGAGCACGGTGTCTTTCATGGGTTTGGCCTTGTGATGGTCCAGAATTCCATTGGGTCCCTGCGCCGCCTGCTTGAGGACCTCGCGGACCTTGCCGACGTTCCGGCTGATCGCCTCGAGTTTGGCCCGCAGGTCGTCGCGGCCGATGTACTCCTCCGTCAGCGTCGAGACATCGGTCAGGATGTCGTTGAGCGGCCCGGAAACCCCGGAGCTGACGTTGTCGGCCAGTTGGCCGGTGGCGTCGTGGCGTTCGACCACGAGCAGATCGAGGATCCGCAGGGCCCGCGCGACATAGCGGCCGAAAATTTCGGCGAACTGGCGGTCCTCCTCGCCGAAAGCCCCCACCCGCTCGGATTCGATGTTGAACACGCCGACCACGTCGTCGTGGAAGAACAGCGGCACGGTCAGGCTCGATCCGGCCTGGTCGATGCCGGCCAGGTACCGCTCGTCGCGGGAGACGTCGGGGCAGATGTAGCTGCGCTTCGTGGCCACCACGTAGCCGCTGATGCCTTCGCCTTCGGCCGACGCGAAGATCTCGACTCCGCGCCCCTCCTCGGACAATCCCGACGAGAGCACCAGTTCCAGCCGGTTGGTGCGTTTGTCCAGCAGGCGGATGCAGAACTTGTCGAACCCGAGGATATCGCGGAGGCCGTAACATTCCTGTGTTCGCGGCGCGCCGCGATCACCTCGAAACGGTGATCGAACCCGCGCTTGCCGCCGGCCGCTGGGTCGTCTGCGACCGTTTCACCGATTCGACCTGGGCCTACCAGGGCGGCGGGCGCGGCGGCTCGGCGCAGCGGATCGCCTGGCTCGAACGATGGGTCCAGGGCGGATTGCAGCCCGATCGAAGCTACCTGTTCGACCTGCCCGCCGAGCAGGCGGCGCAACGCCGAGCGGCCGCGCGCTCGGCCGATCGCTTCGAGCGCGAGGACCTCGCCTTCTTCGAGCGCGTGCGTGCCGCGTACCTGGAGCGCGCAGCGGCCGACCCCCGGCGATTCGTCGTCGTCGAT
>ERZ747221.1139-NODE-1139-length-27514-cov-3.643912_pt1 | contig 27514 bp, 19 predicted proteins | sample MGYA00374949_ERZ747221 | MGnify/ENA primary metagenome ERZ747221 (study PRJEB28779, sample SAMN05720172) | bioreactor metagenome | isolation source: Anaerobic biogas reactor | place: USA:Washington, USA | collected 2015-08-08 ... | reverse complement strand
TGGGCGTGCCGCTGCTGGCCGATACCGGCGGGGGCGTGTTGGGCGTGATGGCCGCTTCGATCTTCGCCGGATCGATCAGTTGCGTCGCCTCGTCAATGTCCACGAAGATCGGGATCGCGTTGTGATGCAGAATGCACGTGGCGCTCGAGGTCCACGACAGCGTCGTGGTGATCACCTCGTCGCCTGCTCCGACCTCGCCCGCCGCCAAGCCCATGTGCAGCGCCGCCGTGCCGCTGTTGCACGCCGCGGCGAACCGGTTCCCGTTCCAGCGGGCGAACTCCTCCTGCAACGCGACCACGTTGGGGCCCCACGCATGGGATTCTCCTCGCAGTGACCTGAGCACGAACACCTCATCCTGCTTGTCCGCCTTCGGCCAGACCTTGAACTTCACGCCCTTGGCCACCGCCGGTCTGCCGCCCAATATCGCCAGTTTACTTGCCATAATTCTCAGATCCTTCCTTCATTTCCTTGAGCATCGCAATCGCGGCGTCCGACATCATCTCCAGCGCCTCGGGAACCAGCTTCGACCAGTTGCCCAGGTCCGTCTCGTAGCCGCCCCCTTCGAACGCCCGACGGGTCGGTACGTATCCCACGTGCGAGTTGCTGTTGCCGCCCGCGTAGATCGGGTAGAACGGCGAACCCAGCTTGATCGCCAACTGCCCTTCGACGAAGAGCTCGCCGGGCAGTCCGACCACCGCCGCGCCGCCGATCCGGAACGCCTGGATCTCGCAATCGACGTTCGGCGACTTCTCCGCCCGCTCGTGCAGGCCCAGCCGCGAGACCGCGTACGCCCACTCCCACTCGATCATGTTGTAATCTCGGTTCCACGGCGGTTCCGGGTGGTCGCGGAGGTACTGCCGCGTCTCGGCCAGGCGCTCCGGGCTCATCCGCCGCATCGGAATGCTCAGCCGCACGTCGCGCCGATCCAGGTCCGCCGCATCGACAAATGTGATCTCCGGCAGAATCTTCTCCACGTCTTCGGTCAGCCGCTTGCCGATCACCCGGTGGTCCGCATCGTGCGTCGGGTCCAGGTGGTGGTGATGGTGCACGTTGCCCGAGCAGCCGTTAAGCACCAGCGGCACGCACGCCTCGCCGCAGAGTTCCCGCACGCCCTTGGCCCACGCTCCCGGCCACCCGGCCGTGATGTACCGCTGCGGATACCCGTGCGTCGGATGGCAACTGAAGTGCAGCAGCGTCGCGATCATCTTCCCGTCGCCGCCCTTGACCGCGATGACTCCCACCTCCGGATCGATCGGCCCTTCAACGTGCAGAATCTGCGGATCGCACGTCCGGGGATGCGTCCGTACCGTCCCGTCCCGCATCACGAAGCGCCGGTTGAACGCCACCCGCCCCTCCATGCCGCTGCCCCAGCCGATCGACGCCGGCTGAAGGTTGGCGTTCGCCTGACGGATCGCTTCGACGATTTGCGGAACCGCCCACCGGTTGTACCGCTCGTCGCCGCAGAGCCACCAGAGGTCGTCGGTGATACAGGGAAAGTCCTTGTCGGCTACCAGAGTGCCCAGGGCCGGAGCGCCGTGCGTATGCGTGCTGTGCAGCATGATCGCCTCCGGCGCGATCCCTGTTGCCTTCGCCGCATCCTGGCGGATCTGCGCGACGCAGGGATCCTTGGCGAAGCACAGGTCCAGCGTCACCAAACATACCTTCCGGCCGTCCGACTCCAGGACCAGTGCCCTGGCGAATATCTGGTCCTCCACCGTCTCGACCGGTCTCGGGCGGCTCACGTCGCCGGCGATCTGAATGCCCTTTTCCGGCGTAATATCCACCTGCGCCGCGCCGGCCCGCAACTTCGATGTCTTGCTCATATCCAGCCCTTTACACTTCCTGAGCCAGTTCCTGCTCCAGGTTCCTGAGATACTCCAGCGCCTTGCGGATCGCCGCATCCGCTGGGTACTTGTCTCCTTCGTATTCGATGTTGACGTACCCGCCATAGCCGCTGCGCCGCATCGTCGCGACGAGCTTGCGGTAGTCCACGAGTCCTTCGCCGATCAGCGCGCCGCGGTACGTCCTGCCGTCCAGGCCGGGCATGCCCGACTCGCCGGCCCGAGCCTCGACGTAGTCCTTGAAGTGGGCGTGGACCACCTTCTCGCGGTTGTTCAGGAACGCCGCCGACGGCTCCTCGCCGCCAGTCAGCACGCAACCGGCGTCGAAAGTCACGCGCATCTCCGGTAGCGCCGAAGTCAGCGCGTTCATGTCCTGCGACGTGATGAACGGCGCCGCGCAAACGAAGTGCTCGGTGCTGATGGTGATCGGACAGCCGCGGGCCGCCTCGAAGATCCGCTCGAGCGTCGCAATCGCCAGCCGGCGGCATTCCTCGCGAGAAAGCTCCGGCTTGCGGCCGATCGGGATCATCACCATCGGCGCGCCGAGCACCTGTGCCGCGTCCAAGCCTTCCAGTACGGTATCCACCGCCTTCCGCCGCGCTGCCTCATCCGAACAGATCAGATCGGCTGAGAACGTATAGCAGACAAAGCGCAGCCCTTCATCATCCGCCATGCGGCGCAGGTCCGCCGGCTCGTAGCCGTACAGGTGCACCTGGTCGATCCCCTCCAGCCCCAACTCGCGCGTCAGCCGGCAGACCGCCGGCATGTCCGCCTTGCCGTCGGGCTGCTGCCGCGCGATCGTGTACGTCATCATCGAATACTTCATCGCTTCTCCTCATTTGCCCTTGCCGATGTCTCGCCCGGCCAGGCGCGGGGCCTTGTCGATCCAGTCTTGGGCCTCTTCGGGTGAATGCACGCCGCACCGCAGCACCAGACCCTCCGGCCGCAGATGCCGGATCAGGAACTCCATCGTCCCAAGCGATACGTACAAATCCAAGCCGCGGCCCGCCGCCTGCACCTGCCGGTACAGATCGAGCCACGCCGGCCCGTTCTCCGCCGCGCCGCTGCCCGGTACGTACTGGATGACCTTAACGTACGGCCGCGAGAGCAGCGTCGGCAGGTGACGCACTGCCTGTGGACCATCCAGGTGATACCACACCCGCTCGTACCGCTCGCCGACCGCGTCCAGCTCGACCATCACGTACCGCTCGAACAGGTCCGATGAGATCATGCACGACATGTCCGACTGGGTTTCCATCACAAACTCGTCCGACCACAGCCCGGGCCATGCCCACACGCAGCCGTCCTGCTGCGCGTCGATCATCGCAAAGAAATGCTCCTGATCGGCGAACCACGCCGGCAGCATCTCCCTCAGCCGCTGAGTGCACAACTCCGGCCGTTCCGCCAGGTCCGTCAGAAAATCCGCGTTCCCTCGAAACAGCATCAGCAGGTCGTTGACCGGCACCTGGAACGGATAGCCCACCAGGAACCGGCCTTCTGCCGCCTCCAGCAGCCGGTCGTACACCCGTTCCAGCTTCGCCCGCCACGGGTCCGCCGGTCCCGGCCACCACCGCACCGGCTCGTCCAGGCTCGACGTCGTCACCGGATGATAGATCGTCGTCTCGGCGAACCGCACGTCCGGTCCGCAGCCCAGCGTCCAGCCGGCCAGAATGACGGGATTGGTCGGCACCGCCTCGCCGCCGAAGTACATGCTGGCCACGTTGTGAACGGCAAACGCGGTCAGGTAATCCGGGTCCAGCCAGCGACCCTCCAGCGTCGGCGGTATCGGCGGCGGCTCGCCTTTATCCGGCAGAAACGCCCGCAGGTCCAGGCACGGCCGGTCGGTCGCCGCCATGTCCCAGAACGCCCGCCATCGCGCCTTGGCCGCCGGCCAATCCGGTTTGCACGCACACCTCTGATCGCCTTGGATCGTGTCCATGTCTCCATTAGAAGGCGAACGCCGATTCGCGTAAAGGTGAGAATCTTGCGAACAGGTGTACTCCGTTGCCACGACGTCCGCAGAACCGTTGGCAGCGGCAACGCCCGAGCCGCAAACGCCGTCTAGCCGTCCCAGCGGATCGCCACTTGCGCGCTTCGCTGCTGCGGGCCGATCGGCAGGGTTATCCGCTGAACGTCGTGTTCTCGCACCGGCGCGGGCAGCGGCGACTGACGGCCGTCGATCAGGAGGCTCACGTTCCGGGCCTCCGCGGGGACGGCCAGTGCGACCTCCACCGGCTGATCGCCGTGGACATCAAAGCCGAATTCCAGCGACCGCCCCGAACGCCTCTGCCGATAGCTGATGGTGCTCCGCGGGCCGGCCGGCAGATCGCTGACCGTTACGTCCCTCAGGCCAAACGGCAGACTCGGCCGGACGGACACGCCCGCCCCACCAATCCGGATCCCGATCAGGTCCTCGAAGGAGTGAACCAGGAAGACCGCCGCCTGCTCGCAGTTGCCGCTGTCGACCGTGTAGTCGGCCTGCGGATCCTGCGCGTACGGCAGCCACATGCCGCGAAAACGCGGCGACCAGTCGTTCTTGAAGTAGTCATCCGGGCTATCGGGGTCTTTGTGGTACCACCACTCGGGCCAGATGTTCGACGGCTTGACCACCGTCCGCCGCACAAACTCAAGGTGCGAGTCCAGCAAAGCGAATCGCCCGGTCCGACCCAGATAGCCGAGCAGATGCCCGAACACCTTGCCGAGCACCCGGTACCGATCGGGCTCGCACGAAATCACCTCCATGTCGTCCCACGCAATGACCGATGTCTCCTTGAGGATGTCAAACACCCGGTCCCACGCGCCGGCCTGGCCGCGGTGCCATCGTGCTGAGTAAAGCGAAATCCAGTCCACCTCGTCGGTATACCGGCCGTCGAGCCGGTGCCGGGCGACCCGGTAGATCCGCCTGTCGCCGTCATACAGCGTCGTCTCGATGCCTTCGACCAGTGCGTTGCCGCGATCGGCGAATATCGCAGCCAGGTCGCGACGTCCGAACCGATCGGCCAGAACCGCCATGGCGGCGTGACCAGCCGCCATCGACGCATTGGTAAAAAGGTCGCAGATCGGCTCCGAACTGCCGCCAAAACCCTGCTCGTTAAAGTTGCCCGCGTCCAGGAGCCGCCAGTCCTCGTGATAATGCCGCGTCCAGGCGCCGTCGAACATGGCGCACAGGCCGGCGAACAGCTCGCCCAACCGCTGTGTCGTGCCCGCGATCTCCACGCACCGCTGCAGCGCGATCGCCACGTGGGCGGGCGTGTCGATCTGGATCGTGTTGGCCTTGATCGACCCGTCGCGGCTGTAAACGTGCGGAATGTAGTACTGGCCCTTCGGAACGTGGTCGAGCGTAAAGCCGAGGATGCGAATGGCCGTCTCGACCAGGCCCACATCCGCCAGCGCCCGCGCCGCCTCAGCTGTGTCGCGAGGATAATGCGTCTGGCCGTAGAGCTTGACGTTGCCGACCTCGCCGTAGCTGGTCTGGCAGAAACCGGACGGGTCCGTGCGGTCCGCGAACGACTTGAGCGTCCCGTACAACAGCGAGTTGAGAAACGCATCGCCAACATCGATCCGTGCCGAAAGCCCGTGATATTCCGCCAACTCGCTGCGGCACCAGTCGCCGATCTGCCTGTGCGTACCGTCGGATGTCATAATGAACGCCGTCTCCTTCAAACCCGAAACGGCCCAAGAATAGACAAACCAGGCAAAAAACGCGACAGGAAAAACCGCGCCTGGCAGGACTCGAACCTGCGACCTGCTGATTAGAAGTCAGCTGCTCTATCCATCTGAGCTACAGGCGCTTGATCCCTGAATTCTACCGGATCGACCCAGGCAAGACAAGGCCGTTGCCGCAACCCATCACCGGCGCGACACGGCGAGAGGGCCGAGAAGGGGGCCTCTTCTGGCTCCTCACTTCTCACTTCTCCACCGCCTCCGCCAATCCGTGCGTCGGATGCTTCTCGTACAGCAGCCAGTACGTCACCGGGATCACGAACAGCGTGAAGATCGTCGAAGCCAGCAGGCCGAAAATCAACGCCCACGCCAGGCCCGAGAAGATCGGGTCCAGCGTGATCGGCGATGCCGCCACCATGGCGGAGGCCGCGGTCAGCAGGATCGGCCGCAAACGCACCACCCGGCTCTCCATGATCGCGTCGAACAGGCTGCGGCCGCTCGCCAGCGACAGGTGAATGAAATCCACCAGGATGATCGCGTCCCGCGTCACGATCCCCGCCAGGGCGATCATGCCGATCATCGCCGTCGCGGTAAAGAACACCGGGTCCGGATATCCGCCCACCGTGCCGCCGCCCAGGACGTTCAGCAGCCAGAAGCCCGGCATGATCCCGATGATCGTCAGCGGAATCGCCAGCATCACCACCACCGGCAGGCTGAACGACCCCGTCTGGTTCACCAGCAGAATGTAGATCCCCACCAGCGCCCCGATATAGGCCAGACCCATGTCGCGAAACACGTCCAGCGTGATCTGCCACTCGCCCTCGCCCGACCACCGCACCTCCATTCCCGCCGGCACCGACCACGCCACGTCTCCGCCGCTATCGATGAATGTTCGCCCGTCCACCGGCCGCGGCGTCGCCAGACTCACCCAGCCGGAACCGACCTGCTCGACGGGGCCCTCCGGCTGCGCCACAGGCGCCACTTGGTCTGCCTCGATGTCCAGAACCACATCCGCCGGCGGCCGGCCAATCGCGTCCGCGAACACGTACACCACCCGCTGAAGGTCCTTGCGATAGATCGTCTGGTCCCGCGTCGATTCCACCCAGCTTCCCAACTCCGCCAGCGGCGTCAATCGCCCACCCTCGCCGGCCACGTGGACCTGCGAGAGGTCGTTGATCGAACTCCGCAGCGGCCTTGGAAGCCTCAGCACGATCGCCAGCGGCTGGCGTTCATCCTCGATCTGCACCGTGCCCGCCGCCTGGCCTTCCAACGCCACCTTCAGCGTCGAGGCGATCCGCTCGGTGGTCACGCCGTTCAAGAGGGCCTTCTCCTTGTCCGTGACAAACACGAACTTGCTCTGTCTCGCCTCGATCGTATCGTCGATGTCGCGCACGCCCGGCTCACGGGCCATCCTCGCCGCCACCGTCTTCGCCGTCGCCATCAGCTCACCATAGCTGCTGGCCGGCGTTCCCGTCACTTCCGCCACCAACGTCTGGATCACCGGCGGGCCCGGCGGGGTCTCGACAATGCTCAGCGACGCCCCCGTTTCCGCCGCCAACTTCTCCAGTTCCGGCCGCAGCCGCAACGCGAGCGCGTGCGACTTCATTTCCCGCTGCCTCTTGCCCACCAGGTTGATCCGGATGTCCGCCACGTTGGACCCTTGACGCAGGTAGTAGTGCCGCACCATCGCGTTAAAGTCCATCGGACTGGCCGTCCCAACGTATGACTGGAAGTCCGTGACCTCCGGCGCCGTTCGCAGGAATCGCTCGAACTGCCGCACGGCGGCGTCTGTCTGCTCCAGCGTTGTGCCCTCATCGAAATCGAGGACCAGGGCCAGTTCGTTCTTGTTGTCGAACGGCAGCATCTTCAGCGGCACCGCCCGCACCGCGCCCAACCACACCGACAGCAGCATCAGCACCGCCATCGCCCCGAGGAACAGCCACGCGTTGCGCCGCGAACCCAGCAGCGGGGCCATGATCGGCCGGAAAATCCGGTACAGCGCGGTCTCGCGGACCGCCTCAGCCGACTTGACCACCGGGTCCTCAAGCGGCGCCAGGTGCATCGGCGAACCGCTGCTCTCCTCCTGCGGATACGACTTGCGCAGCACCACGTAGGCCAGCCACGGCGTCACCGTGAACGAGACCAGCATCGACATCAGCATGGTGATCGGCACGTTCAACGCCATCGGCCGCATGTACGGGCCCATCATCCCCGTGATGAACATCATCGGCAGAAACGAAATGATCACCGCCAGCGTCGCCGTGATCAGCGGCGGCCGAACCTCGTTGACCGCCTCCAGCACGATCCGACGCGACGAACGCCGCCGAAGCTGGAAATGCCGGTGAATATTCTCCACGTCCACGATCGGGTCGTCCACCAGCAATCCCAGCGACAAAATCAACGCGAACAGCGTCACCCGGTTGATCGTGTACCCGGCCAGATAGTTGATCGCCAGCGTCAGTCCGAAAACGATCGGCACCGCCACCGACACGATCATCGCCTCGCGGAACCCCAACGCGATCGCCAGCAGCACGATCACGATAATCACCGCCACCGCCAGCGCTTCGACCAGCTCGTTGACCTTCTCGTTGGCCGTCTCGCCGAAGTTCCGCGTGACCGCCATCGCCACATCGTCAGGCAGGATTTGGGCTGCGAGGGCATGAGCCTCCTCGATCACCGCCTCAGCCACCCACACCGCATTGGTGCCCTTCTTCTTCGAGACCGCCACCGTCACCGCCGGCCTCGGAATGGTCGGATCGACCTGTGCCTCCGTCGCCGGACCCGCGATCAGGGCCTCCGACTTTTCCCACGCCGGACCCCATGCGAACCGCACGTACTGCGAAACTTCCGCCGGCCCGTCCTCCACCGTCGCCACGTCCTTGAGGAACACCGGCCGGCCTGCATGAACGCCCACCACCAGTCCCGGCAACTCCGCCGGGTCCATCAGGGCTCGTCCCGCGTCGACCAGCACGTTCTCGTTCGCCTTGTCGAAATCCCCTGCCCGTACCTCGACGTTCGCCGCCCGCAGTGCCCGCTCGACCGCCAGCGGGTCGACCGAATAGCCCGCCATCCGCTCCGGCTGAAGGTACACGTTCACCTGCCGCGGTCGGCCCCCGATCACCTCAATCCGCGAGATGTCGCGATTCGCCGCCAAACGGCTCGAAAGCTCCTCAGCTACGCGGCGCATCTGGTAATCCGTCTCCGTGGCAGAACTGAGCGTCAGCGTCACGATCGGCACGTCGTCGATCTCGATCGGCTTGACCACCCAGCCCGTCACCCCCGGCGGAATCGCATCCGTGTTCTGCATGACCTTGTTGTACAATTTGACCAGGCTGTCTTCGCGGTCCTGGCCCACGAAGAACCGCACCGTCACCACCGCCATCCCGTGGTGCGACATCGAGTAGACGTGCTCGACCCCGTCGATCTGAAACAGCAGCTTCTCCAGCGGCACCGCCACCAACCGCTCGACCTCCTCAGCCGAGTGGCCGGGAAACTGCACGAGCACATCCGCCAGCGGCACCACGATCTGCGGCTCTTCCTCGCGCGGGGTCAACCACAACGCCGCCGCCCCGACCACCAGCGAAACCAGAATCAGGATCAGCGACAGGTTCGACCCGAGAAACTTCTCGACGATCGCCAACGTCACGCCGTGCTGCTTAATCGCCATCAGAGCTTGTCCTGACTTGTCATGCCGCGTCGCCGCGGACCGCCGTAATACGTATTACACCGCCCCAGTCGCCGGCGCGGTCGCTGGCTGAGTCGCCGGAAGGGCGTCTTCCAACGCCTCTTCGATGCCCGGTTGAACGGTTGGAACCCTGTCTTCGGGCACCAGGACGTCCTGGCCCGCCTCCAAGCCGCTGAGGACTTCAACCCACTGGCCGAACGTTCGGCCCAACTGGACGCTTCGCCGCTGGGCCTCGCCGTCGGCCATCACCTCGACCAGGTCGAGCTGTCCGACCTCGATGACCGCCGAAGCCGGGATCAGCAGCACCTCCTCAGACCCCAGCGGGATCAACAGCCGCCCAAACATGCCGCTGTAAATGCCCGGCTGACAAGGGCCTACGAGCTTGACATCGAACGAGCGGCTCTGGACCTGGGCCTGCGGCACGATTTCGGCCACGCGGCCGGTGCACATCCTCTCCAGGGCTGGGATATAGCCCCCAAGCTGATTGCCGACCGCCAGATGCCGGGCCAGCGACTCCCGCACCGTCGCCACCAGTTGCATCCGCGTCGGGTCGTACAGGCGGACCACGAGCTGGCCCGGCCCGACCATGTCGCCGACTTCCACCTGCTTGTCGACCACCACGCCCGCGAACGGGGCCTGGATCGTCGCGTAGCTGAGCAGCGTCTGGGCGTGCTCCAGTGCCTGTCTGGCCCGTTCGAGCCCGGCTTTGGCCGCCCGGAGTTCGTTCTGAACGGTATTGATCTCGTGCTGGGTGGCCACATCCTGCTCGGCCAGCCCCATGATCCGGTCGTAGTCGACCTGGGCCTGGTTCAACCTCGCCTCGGCGGCGTCCACTTCCGCCTGGGCTTGGGCCGCTTGGGCCTGGAGGTCTCGGTCGTCAAGCCGAACCACAACGTCCCCCTCCTCGACCGCCTGGCCCGCCCGGACGTTAACTTCGACCACTTTGGCCAGGATTTTCGACCCCAGGGCCGTTTCATTGACCGACTGAATAGTGCCGACGGCCCACTCATAGCGTGGGATCTGCTGCCGCCGCACCGCCAGCGGGACTTTTCCCTCCACCGCGTGTACCGTCGGGGCGACGCTTCCCGGCTCGATCTTGTCCCGCCACGCCCCAGCCAGATAGGTCAGCACCAGCACCAGACCCAGTGTGGCCGCGGCGATTTCGATCGTCAGCCGCCACCAGCCCTTGCCGTGCCCGTGAGTTTCCCCCTCATCGACCTCGTCGGTCCCCACGACGGCCGCCTTCTCTTGCTCCGTGACACCCTCTTGACGTTTGTCAACCATCGCAAATCCCCTTTAAGCTCATCGGCTTGCGCCTCTATGATATTTCTCAAGGCTCGCGAATTCAACGTCGCTGTGGTACATTGATCGGCATCAGGTGGTTCGCTGAGATAATAAGGGGATCCGATGGACGTTGTCATGCTCTCCCGGCTGCAATTCGCAGCCGCCACCATGTTCCATTTCATCTTCGTGCCCCTTTCGATGGGGCTGGCCGTCCTGATCGCCATCATGGAGACGCGATACGTCCGCACCGGCGACCAGAACCTCAAGCGCCTCATCAAGTTCTGGGGCAAGATCTTTATCGCGACGTTCGTGGTCGGGGTGGTGACCGGGCTGACCCTGGAGTTTCAGTTCGGCACGAACTGGTCGCGTTATTCGGCGTTCGTGGGTGACGTGTTCGGTTCGCTGCTGGCGATTGAGGTCTTGGCGACCTTCTTTCTCGAGTCGACGTTCATCGCGGTGTGGATATTCGGCTGGGACCGCGTTTCGCCGCGGGTGCACCTGGCGGCGATCTGGCTGGTGGCCATCGCCGCGGTCAACTCGGCCTTCTGGATTCTGACCGCCAACGCGTGGATGCAGAACCCGGTCGGCTACGTCATCCGCAACGGACGGGCCGAACTGGTCGATTTCCTTCACGTGATCTTCCAGTGGTTCGCCATTCTCGAGGTCATCCACACGGTGGCCGCTGCGTTCGTGGTGGCGGGGTTCTTCGTCCTGGCGGTCAGCGCCTACCAGATTCTCCGCCGCCACCACGTCGAGCTGTTCACGTACGCCTTCAAGGTCGCCTTGGTCTTTACGTTCATCAACGCCGTGATCGTCGCGGCGGAGGGCGACTTTCACGCCAAGATCGTGGCGGCCAAACAGCCGGCCAAACTCGCAGCGATGGAGGCGCAGTGGGAGACCGAGTCGTGGGCGCCGATGGTGCTGTTCCAGATTCCCGACGTGGAGAACGAACGCAACATCGTCAATCTCGTCCGCATTCCGGGCGCCCTGTCGATCCTCGCCTACTACTATCCCAGCGCGGTGGTCAAAGGGCTCAAGGACTTTCCGCCCGAGGATCGGCCGCCGGTGGCGTTGACGTTCTACTCGTTTCGGCTGATGGTCTTGTTGGGCTTTTACTTTCCTATCCTGACCTTTTTCGGTTTACTCCGCTGGCGGCGGATCGCCGAATCCCGGCGGTACCTGAAGGTTGTGCTCTATTCGCTGCCGTTGCCCTTCATCGCCGTGCAGGTCGGTTGGATCGTCACCGAGGTCGGCCGCCAGCCGTGGATCGTCTACAATCTGGTCCGCACCCGCGACGCCGTTTCGCCCATCGCCGCCTCGCAGGTCGCGGTCTCGCTGGTCGCGTTTGTCCTCGTCTATTCTCTGGCCGGCCTGATCGCGGCGTTCGTGATCACCCGTTTCGTCCGCCGGGGCATTCCTGACCAATCCGAGAGCCATCATTAACGGAGGCCGGTTGTGACGCTGCTCGTCGTCTGGTTCATCATCTGGGGTTTTCTGTGGGCGATGTACTTCATGCTCGACGGCTATGACCTCGGGGCCGCCGCCGTCATGGGCCTGGTCGGCCGGTCCGACCGCCAGCGGGAAATCATCCACCAGTCGATCGGCCCGTTCTGGGACGGCAACGAGGTCTGGCTGATCGCGGTCGGCGGCGGCACGTTCGCCGCCTTTCCCGCCGCCTACGCCGTGATGTTCAGCACCCTCTACGCGCCGCTGCTGATGATCCTCTTTGCCCTGATCTTCCGGGCCCTGGCCTTCGAATTCCGCCCGCAGAGCGACTCGCGGCACTGGCGAGGGCTCTGGGACACTCTCTTTTCCCTCAGCAGTATCGTCGCGGCGTTCCTCTTCGGTGTCGCGTTCGCCAACATTTTCCGCGGCGTTCCTTTCGACGCGGAGGGTCGCATGCAGGCGGGATTACTCGACCTGCTTACGCCGTACGCGCTTCTGGGTGGCGTGCTCTTCTTGCTGATCTTCGCGCTTCACGGTTCGATCTGGATCGCCGCCCGGACCGACGGTCCGCTCCTGAGTCGGGCACGGAAAGCCGCCCTGGCGCTCTGGCCGCTGGTCGTTCTGGGCGTCGTGGCGTTCCTGCTGGCTTCGATCCGAGCGACCCCGCTCTACGGCAACTTCGTCGCCCAGCCGATCCTCTTCGCCATTCCCGCCCTCGCCGTCGTCGCCCTTGTCATGGTCCTGATCTCTGCCCTCAAAGGCCGGTGGTGGCGGGCATGGTTCGCCTCGGCTGGGTTCATCGCCGCGGTCGTCTTCTTCGGCGTGGCCGGACTCTTTCCGAACATCTTCCCTTCCAGCCTGGACCCCGCCTATAATTTAACCATAGAAAATTCAGCATCGAGCCCCTTGACCCTCAAGATCATGCTGGCCGTGACCCTGCTTCTGGTGCCGCTGATCGTCGGTTACCAGATCTGGGTGCATCTTGTATTCAAAGGAAAGCTGACGGAAGAGCCCCTTGAACGCCAGGACGCCTACTAGAGCACATCGCGTTCGCGAGTCCAAGACGAATCATCCCGCTTCCCGCACCTGCCCGCGAATCGACGCCGGACGACCGGCCACGCGGTGCCTTCGCTGCCTGCTGCCCGGCGCCCTGGAGACGTTCTACGGCACCTACAACCACCGCCGTTACGTGCACCCCGATCCGCTCGAGTTCCTCTACGAATACCGCGATCTGTGCGACCGCGAGGTGGTCGGCCTCGTCGCGTCTTCGCTGGCCTTCGGGCGAGTCGCCCAGATCCTGTCCAGCGTGCGGACCGTTCTGGATCGCATGGGCCCTTCGCCGCACGGGTTTCTCGTCGACTCATCGCTTGCCTCGCTGCGGCGGACGTTCGACGGTTTTATTCACCGTTACGTCACCGGCCGGGAACTGGCGCTGACCCTCTACGGCGTGCGGCAGGCGATCCTGCGCTACGGTTCGATCGAAGGTTGCCTGGCGGCGTGCATCGCGGGCGATCTGCCGTGCGTCTCGGGCGTGCTGCACCCGTTCATGCAGGAACTGCTGGTGGATATCGAGGAGGACGGCAAGGTCCTGATTCCCGATCCAGCCGGGCGCAGCGCCTGCAAACGCGTCAATCTCTTTCTCCGCTGGATGATCCGCCGCGACGACGTGGATCCCGGCGGCTGGAAAGCCGTTTCGCCTCGCGCCCTGCTGGTCCCTCTGGACACCCACATGCACCGGATCGGTCTGGCCCTGGGCTTTACCGCCCGCAAGTCGGCCGATCTGCAGACCGCGATCGAGATCACGGATGGCTTTCGGCGAATCCGCCCCGATGACCCGGTCCGCTACGATTTTGCTCTCACCCGCCTGCCCATTCGCGACCGTCTGAGTCTCGCCGATCGGATCGCCCCGACGGCCCCCTGATCCGCCCCCTGTTGTGATTGTGACTTAATATTAGTAATGCATGTCGCGGGCGGCGTTTCAGGTTCTTTCCGCAGCGACATCTTTCCCATTTTGTATTGTATGTTAATTGAGGAGTGCTGCATGGACATGACGGCTGATAGGGGGGTACGGATACAATGATCGGACAACGGAGGCGCCAAGGCGAAGGCTGGTATTCCGGAGGTGTAAAGTGTTGGATATTCTGCATCAGATTTTCAGGTTCGTGACCGAATACTCGCTGATCTTCATGATCATCTTCTTCGGCGTCTGCTGGTGGGCGTACACCAACCAGTCCCAGTCGCACTGACAGGATGCGCGGGCGACCGTAAGGAGCCTCGCCGCGCGGTTTGCGTCGCCGCGATAGTGCCCGCTTTCGAGACTCCTGCCGCACCACTTTGAGCCCCGCCGACCCTTCCCGCACGAGAACCATTTGTAATGCCGCGCCGACCCCTGTAGAATACACTCCATTTTACAAGGGGTGTTGCCGATGACTCAAGACGACGTTGCCGCCGTTGCCGGTTCGTGGGCCAAGACCGCCAACGACGCGCTCCGGGAGTTGGGTGTTTCACGCGAGAAGGGGCTTGACGGCGAGCAGGTCGCCGAGCGTCTCCGGCGCTACGGCCGCAATCGTCTGCGCGAGATGAAGCGCCGGACCGCCTGGCAGATTCTGATCGACCAGTTCAAGAGTCTGGTGGTCGGGCTGCTGGCCGCGGCGGCAATTCTGTCGCTGGTCATGCAGGAGTGGATCGACGCCGCCGCCATCTTTGCCGTGATCGCCATCAACACGGCGATCGGCTTCTTCATGGAGTACAAGGCCGTACGCTCCATGGAGGCCCTGCGGAAGATGGGCGCGGTCACCGCCCGCGTGCGGCGCGGCGGCGAGACGGTCGAGATCCCAGCCGACCAACTCGTTCCGGGCGACATCCTGATCGTCGAAGGGGGCGATATCGTCAGCGCCGATGTTCGCCTGATCGATACGTCCAAGCTGCAAGCCGACGAATCCGCCCTGACCGGCGAGTCCGTACCGGTCAGCAAGGCCGTCGATCCCGTCAAGGAAAAGGCCGAAATCGCCGAGCGCAAGAGCATGCTCTTCAAAGGCACCGCGGTGACCCGCGGATCGGGCGAAGCCGTGGTCGTGGCCACCGGCATGGGGACCGAGTTGGGCCGCATCTCATCGCTGGTCGAGGAGGCCGAGCAGGAGGCCACGCCGCTCGAAAAACGCCTCGACGCCCTGGGCCGCAACCTGCTGTGGGTCACGTTGGGCATCATGGTCATCGTCGCCGTCACCGGCATCGTTCGCGGCAAACCCGTCATTCTGATGATCGAAACCGCGGTTGCCCTCGCCGTCGCCGCGATTCCCGAGGGCCTGCCCATCGTGGCCACGATCGCCCTGGCCCGCGGCATGCTGCGGATGGCCCGGCGCAACGCCCTGGTCAACCGTCTCTCCGCCGTCGAAACCCTGGGCGGAACCAACGTCATCTTCACCGACAAGACCGGCACGCTCACCGAAAACCGCATGACGCTCGACAGGGTGTTCCTATCCACCGGCGAGGTGGCAATCGGCCAGGAGCTGGGAGGCCAGCGGCCTTTTGCCCGAGACGGCCAACCCGTCGACCCGCAGGAAGATCCGATTCTGCGCGAGGCCCTGGAGATCGGCGTGCTGTGCAACAACGCCTCCCTCGGCTCGGGCCGGGACCCGCTGGCCAAGGCGACCGGCGAGCCGATGGAAGTCGCCCTGCTGATCGCCGGCCTCAAAGCCGGCATCCGCCGCGACCAGCTTGTCCGCGACCATCCGGAGCAGCGGGAGGAGGCCTTCGATTCCGATATCAAGATGATGGCCACCTACCACGCCGCCGATGGACAGCATCGCGTCGCGGTCAAGGGCGCGCCGGAAGCCGTTCTGGACTGCTGCGCCCGCATCCGCACCGCCGACGGCGAGCGCGACCTGAGCGACCAGGACCGCGAACACTGGTCGCGGCTTAACGCTCAGATGGCTGGACGGGGACTGCGCATGCTGGCGGTGGCGGCCAAACGGGTGGACTCGCTGGACACCGAGCCGTACCGGAACCTGACGTGGGTGGCTCTTCTGGGGCTTCATGACCCGCCGCGAAGCGGCGTGGCTGAGGCGATCGAAAAGTGCCGCATGGCCGGCATCCGCGTGATCATGGTGACCGGCGATCAACCCGATACCGCCCGCAGCATCGGCCAGGCGGTCGGGCTGATCGAGGATCGCGAGAGCCCCGTCGTCCGCGGCCGCGACATCAAGAGCCCCGATGAACTGACGCGATCGGATCGCCAGGAGCTTCGGGACGTCCGCCTCTTCGCCCGCGTCAGTCCCAAGCAAAAGCTCGACCTGATCGCTCTCCACCAGGAGGCCGGCAGCATCGTGGCCATGACCGGCGACGGGGTCAACGACGCTCCCGCCCTCAAAAAGGCCGAGATCGGCGTGGCCATGGGCCAGCGGGGCACGCAGGTGGCCCGCGAGGCCTCGGACATGGTCCTCAAGGACGATTCGTTCGCCACCATCGTTGCGGCGGTCGAGCAGGGCCGAGTGATCTTCAACAACATCCGCAAGTTCGTGCTCTACCTGCTGTCATGCAACGTCAGCGAGGTGCTGGTGGTTTTCATCGCCTCGATTGTCAACGCGCCGCTGCCGATTTTGCCGCTCCAGATCCTGTTCCTCAATTTGGTGACCGACGTGTTTCCCGCCCTCTCCCTGGGGGTCGGCGAAGGCGATCCGCGGATCATGGACCAGCCGCCGCGCGACCCGAAGGAACCGGTGCTGCGGGCTGCGCACTGGCTGGCCATCGGCCTTTACGGCGGCCTGATCACACTGGGCGTCCTCGGGGCGTTCTGGGTCGCCCTCGACTGGATGGAGCTGGATACGGACGAGGCGATCACGATTTCGTTTTTGACCCTGGCCTTTGCCCAGCTCTGGCACATCTTCAACATGCGCAACCGCGGGACCGGTCTGCTGCGAAATGAGATCACCGCCAATCCTTACGTGTGGGGCGCTCTGGGTCTGTGCGTGGGATTGCTGCTGGCGGTGACGTACGTGCCGCTGCTGGCGGCGGTGCTGCAGTTGACCGCTCCGGGACCAAACGGCTGGGCGGTGGTGCTGATCGCCAGCCTGATTCCGCTGGCGGCGGGACAGGTCGTCACGTCGCTGCTGCCGAAGCGCACGCTTCGCGGCCCGAGAAAAACCTGATCGCCACTTGCAGAGGGGGGAACGCAATGTTTCGCAACGCCACGCAACTCGAAGGCTACACGCTGGAGGCCCAGGACGGCCAGATCGGGTCGGTGAAGGATTTTTACTTCGACGACTCGCGGTGGATCGTGCGCTACCTGGTGGCCGACACCGGACGCTGGCTGCCGGGCAAGCTCGTGCTGATCGCCCCAGCCTCGCTCGGCCGGCCGGGCGACGGCGACCGATTTCCCGTTTCGCTGACCAAACGTCAGGTCGAAGACAGCCCGGACATCGCCGAGGATATGCCGGTCTCGCGACAGCGGGAGTACGAGATGACGCAGTACTACGGCTGGCCGATCTACTGGACCGGCGCGGGGCTGGGCGGGCCCGGCACGGTCGCAGTGGCCCCGCTGATCGTCCCATCCCAGCCTCCAGACCAGGAGCATTCGCTGACCGAGGAGCGCAAGGGCGATCCGCACCTGCGAAGCGTCAACGAGGTCACGGGTTACATCATCCAGGCCCGCGACGACACCGTCGGCCACGTTGAGGATTTCATCCTGGATGACGAGGCGTGGGCTATCCGATATCTGGTCATCGACACCCGCAACTGGTGGCCGGGCAAGCACGTCCTGCTGGCCCCTCAGTGGGTCTCGCTGGTGAGCTGGTCGCTTTCGGCGGTCCAGGTGGAGCTGACGCGCGAGAAGATCAAGAGCGCGCCGCCGTACGATCCGTCAACGCCGATCACACGCGAGTACGAGCAGCGTCTCCACGACCACTACGGCCGCGAGGGCTATTGGACCTGACCTCGGCATGGCCTCGCCGGCTACTGGCTGGCGACCTGGACCTGCTTGAATATCTCCCGGCAGAACGCGGGCAGATCGTCCGGCGACCGGCTCGTGATCAGGTTGTCGTCGACCACGACCTCTTCATCCACGTATTTGGCTCCAGCGGCCTTGATGTCGTCGCGAATGCCCTGCCAGCAGGTGGCCGTCCGGCCCTTGAGCACCTTGGCCGAGATCAGGGTCTGGGCCCCGTGGCAGATTGCCGCCACCACCTTGCCGTTCTGCAGCATCGTCTTGGCCGCTGCGGTCGCGTTTGGATGGTGACGGACGGTTTCGGGCGCCTTGCCGCCGGGCAGGATCAGCAGATCGTAGTCGTCGTGTTTCATCGCCGACATCGAGAGCTTCACATCGAACGTGTAGCCGTGCTTGCCGGTGATCGTGCCGGCTTCCGGCGCCGCCACGTCCACCTCGATGCCTTCCTCCTGCAGGCGATAGTATGGATAGAAGAACTCCAGGTCCTCCACTCCGTCCGCGACCAGAATAAGGGCTTTCATCGGGTTGCTCCTTTCGGACCAAGCCGCGACCGGCGATCGGACCACCGCGTCCGGAGAGCCCGCCGGCGGCTGATGGTTTCGTTTGATCGTATTGCCGGAAGACCCCGCTCGGATGGCCGCGAGCCCCCGGCAAAACGCTGTAGACCCCCCAGTTGCTGATGAATTTTATCGGACCTATTCGATCCGGGCAAGGGCGTTGGTGGGCCGACGGCCCGTGGACCCGCCTCGGGATCACCTTCATTAATCAAATCTTAACTTGATGTTGGCCCCTGGGTGATGAAAGATGATCTGGTCCAGCCGATGCGGCATCGATGTACGCCTTCCCACGGATATAATAGGTGGGGGAATTTTCGACCATGACAAAACCCGTGGACCAACACGTTCGGTTGCTGGCCGCCCGGTACATCGGCAAGCAGGCCAAGGGCCTCTCCATGCGGATGAGCGGGGTTCGTGAGGTGAAGGACCCGGAGTGCGTCCATCAGTCGCGGGTGGCGGCGCGGCGCCTGCGGGCGGGACTCAAGACATTCGGCCGGCACTTTCCGGGCCACGGGGCCGGCAAGTGGGACAAGACGCTTCAGAAGTTCATGCAGGGTCTGGGTCCGGCCCGCGACCTGGATGTTCAGATCGCGTTTGTGCGGGAACGGCTGGACGACTTGCACCAGAAAACCTATCGGCCGGGCGTGCAGCGGTTGCTGCTGCGACTCGATCAGCAGCGCCGGTCGATTCAGCCGGCGGTGATCGAAGCGGTGGATGCGTTGGCGGCCAACGGCTTGGTCGAACGTATGGCGGTTGAGGCCGAAAACGCCTGCTCCAAACTCAGGAAGCGGAAGGCGACGGTGAAAGCGCCAAGCGTTCGGACAGAAGCCAGCCGCCAGATCGCTCGGCGGGTGGGCAAGCTTCTGGCCATCGAAAGCTGCCTCGCCGAGCCGCTGGCCGTCGAGCGGCACCATCAGATGCGGATCGCGGCCAAACGGCTGCGATACACGATGGAAATCTGCAAGCCGGTCTACCACGGCGGCCTCAAGGAGCCGATCCGGACGGTCAAGGAGATCCAGACGCTCCTGGGCGAAGTCCACGATTGCGACGTGTGGATATCGCTGCTCGAGACGTTCCGTGAGGACGAGCAGCGGCGAACGCGGGAGTATTTCGACGATGACAAACCGTTCAACCCGCTGCGGCCGGGGATTGAATATCTGCTCAAGGATCGTCGCCGCAGCCGCCAGCGCCGGTTCGAGGAGTTGCGCCGGCTCTGGGTGCGGCTCAAGGAGGAAGGGTTCTGGCAGAGACTGACCGATGTGCTTGAGTCCCAAAAGGATTCTGCCGTCACGAAGGACAAGAACGCCGATGGCGGCTGAGGGACGTGATAACCTGGCGGCGTGGGACGCTGTGCTCCACCTGGCCCGGCTGTGCGACTACGAGCAGGAGCATACCCACCAGGTCGTGCGTCTGGCCCTGCAGCTCTTCGATGAACTGGTTTCGCTGCATGGTCTGCGCGACCGCGAGCGGTTCTGGCTGCAGTGCGGAGCGTGCCTGCACGATATCGGTTGGCTCGAAGGGCGGAAAGGACATCACAAGACGGCGATGCGGCTGATCCTCGACGCCCGCGGGTTGCCGCTGGCCAGCCGCGATCGGCGGATCGTCGCCCTGATCGCCCGCTACCACCGCAAGGCCGAACCTCGCGAGGATCATCCCGAGTACCGCGACCTCGACGAGCACGATCGGCGGACGGTGAACGTGCTGGCGGGTATCCTTCGCGTGGCCGACGGCTTGGACCGCAGCCACCTGAGCCTGGTTCGCGACCTGACCGGCCGCGTCGAGTCGGATCGGATCGTCATTGACTGCCGCACCGCCGGGCCGGCCGAAGCCGAACTCGCGGCGGCGGCGCAAAAAGCGAATGTGCTTGAAATGGCGCTGGGGCGAAGGCTTATAATCGAGATCGACCGACATGGACCGCAGGCGGCCTAGGATTCCTTGTTGGGGGCCGCAAGTCGCGTAAGTGTTGTTAGGGTAGTCAGTTATGAGTGCAGTGGAGACCGCCCGAGAGAGCGGGTCGGCCAGGACAGTGGCGGCCATCGACATCGGATCCAACTCGATCCGCATGGTGGTGGCCCAGGTGCTGCCCGACGGCAAGCTGGAGATGCTCGAGCAGCTTCGCCAGGCGGCGAGGCTCGGGCAGGACACGTTTCGCCGCGGTCGGCTTGGAGGCCAGACCATGCGGGCGGCGGTGGGAATCCTCCGCGACTACCGCAAGGTGATCGACTTCTATAAGGTCGAGCAGGTGCGGGCGGTGGCGACCAGCGCGGTCCGCGAGGCCAGCAACTCCGACGCCTTCATCGACCGGGTGTTCATGGCCACCGGCTTTGACGTCGAGGTGATCGACACGCCGGAGGAGAGCCGCCTGACCGTCTCAGCCGTGCGGCGCGAGATCGCCGACGCCCTGGGCAAGGAACGGGCCAACGTGTTGATCGTCGACGTGGGCGGCGGCAGCACGCTGCTGACCATCCTGGTTCGCGGCGAGATCGCCACCTCACAGAGCGTACAGCTTGGCTCGATCCGTCTCCAGGAATCGCTGATGACGGCCGACGAACCGCCCGACCGGGCCACCGAAATCCTGCGCCACCAGATTTCCAACGTCATCGCCGCTGTCCAGAGCTCGCTGCCCCTGAACCGCGCGCAGACGTATGTGGCGGTGGGGGGGGATGCGCGGTTCGCCGCCGGCCAGATCGGCCAGCCGACCGCCTCACCGGCCCTCAGCAGCATCGCCCGGAGCAACTTCGACAAGCTGGTCCGCCGCTGCGAAAGCCACACGCCCGAGGAACTGTCGAAGATCTACGGCATGCCCTTCGCCGACGCCGAGACGCTCAAGGCGGCCCTGCTGGTCTACCACGCCTTGTTCCAGGTGACGCGGGCCCGGCAGATGCTCGTCTCGCAGGTGACCATGCGGGACGGCTTGCTTCTGGACCTGGCGCTGACGGTGACCGGGCAGGAGGATGAGTCAATTTCCAAGGGCGTGATCTTCTCGGCCATGGCGGTGGCGGAGAAGTACCGTGTCGACGTCAACCATTCGCGCAACGTCTCGGACCTGGCGGTTCGGCTCTTCGACCAGCTCCAGTCCGAGCACGGCCTGAACCCGCGCCACCGGCTGTTGCTGAGGGTGGCCGGGCTGGTCCACGAGATCGGCGGGTTCGTCAGCAGCCGGGCCCACCACAAGCACAGCTACTACCTGATCGCCAACTCCGAAATCTTCGGCCTGACCCGCGAGGAGGTCAACATCGTGGCCCACGTCGGGCGGTACCATCGGCGAAGCTGTCCCAAGCCCTCGCACGTGGAGTACATGATGCTGCCGCGAGAGAACCGCATGCTGGTCAGCAAGCTCGCCGCGCTGCTTCGCGTGGCCGACGCCCTCGACCACACGCACTCGCAACAGATCCGCGATCTTCGGTGTGAGCGCCGGGGCGACGAGATGGTCATCCTGGTGCCCGCTCCGGCCGACTTGACCATCGAGCGTCGCGAGCTGGCCAACAAGGGCGACCTGTTCGAGGACATCTACGGCTTGAGGGTGCGGGCCGAGGAGTCGTCAACGACGACCTGACACGACCGGCTTGCCCTGCAACCGAATAGAGCGGCCGGAGCGGGAGCGCCGGCTTTTGTTGAGACGCATATGGCCAGGAAAGAACTGCAATCGTCGGAACTGTTCATCAACCGCGAACTGAGCTGGTTGGAGTTCAACCACCGCGTCCTGCAGGAAGGGCTCTGCGAGACGCTTCCGCTGCTCGAACGGCTCAAGTTCCTCTCGATCGTCGGATCAAACCTCGACGAGTTCTTCATGATCCGCGTGGCGGGCCTGATGCAGCAGGTCTCAGCCGCCGTGCGGCGGCGCGGTCCGGCCGGCATGACTCCCTCTCAACAGCTCGAAGAGATCAAGGCCCGAGCGCACCGCATGGTCGCCGAGCAGACCGCGGGCATCCGCGAGGTGTTGGGCAAGCTCGCCGGCCACGGCTTGTACGTCCGCGAGGCCCCCGACTGGTCAGCCGATCAGCGGCGATTCCTGCGGTCCTATTTCTCGTCCGAGATACTGCCCGTGCTCACGCCGCTGGCCATCGAGGAGCTTCAGCCGCCGCCGCTGCTGCCGGGTCTGGCCCTGCACGTGGCGCTGGTGGTGGCCTATGAAAACGTCGAGAGGATCGTGGTGGTGCCGGTGCCGGGCGGGTTTCCGCGTTTCGTCACTCTGCCGGCCGAGGAGGGCGTCCACCTGGCCCGGCTCGAGGACGTGATCGCAGCCAACGCCGCCTCGCTCTTTCCCGGCGCGAAGGTCCACGACCGGGCCGTGCTGCGCATCACCCGCGACGCCGACGTGGCCATTCAGGACGACGAGGCGGGCGACCTGCTCCACGCGGTCGAAGCAGCGGTGCTGGATCGCCGCCGCCGGGCCGCGGTGCGGCTGGAGATTTCCCAGAGTCCCAACCCGCGTCTGCGCGACTGGTTCGTCAACTGGCTCGCCATCGAACCGAGGGACGTCTACGAAATCGACGGGCCGCTGGACACCGCGGCGTTTATGGAGATCGTCAACCGCCAGGGCTTCGAGTCGCTGAAGATCCCTCAGTGGCCGCCTCAGCCGCCGCGCGACCTGGTCGGGGCTGAGGACATCTGGTCGTCAATTCAGGATCACGACGTGCTCCTGTTCCATCCCTACGAGAGCTTCGAACCGGTGGTGCGACTGGTCGAACAGGCCGCCGCCGATCCGGACGTCCTGGCGATCAAACAGACCCTCTACCGCACCAGCGGCGACTCGCCGATCGTCCGTGCTCTGGGCCAGGCCGCCCGCAGCGGCAAGCAGGTCACCGTGCTGGTCGAACTCAAGGCCCGTTTCGACGAGGCCCGCAACGTGGTCTGGGCCCGTCAGCTCGAGGACGCCGGCTGCCACGTCATCTACGGCATCGCCGGCTTCAAGACGCACGCCAAGGCCCTGCTGATCGTCCGCCGCGAAACCGGCCGCATCCGACGCTACGTCCATCTGGCCACCGGCAACTACAACGACAAGACAGCCAAGCTGTATTCCGACATCGGCATGATGACCGCCGACCAGGACATGGCAGCCGACGTGGCCGCGTTCTTCAATCTGCTGACCGGCGTGTCCGAAGCCGTCGGGTGGTCCAAAATCTCCATTGCCCCGACCGTGATGCGCCGCCGATTCCTCGACCTGATCGAACGCGAGGTCCGCGCCTCGACCGCCGACCGGCCGGGCCTCATCATGGCCAAGGTCAACTCGCTCCAGGACGTCGCCATCTGCCAGGCCCTCTGTCGCGCCAGCCAGGCCGGCGTGTCCATCAAGCTCAACGTCCGCGGCATCTGCTGCCTGCGCCCGGGCCTGCCGAACGTCTCCGAAAACATCGAGGTCCGCTCCATCGTCGATCGCTTCCTCGAGCACGCCCGAATCTTCTACTTCCGCAACGGCGGCCACGAGGAGACCTACCTCAGCAGCGCCGACTGGATGGACCGCAACCTCGACCGGCGGCTGGAGATCCTCTTTCCGGTCAAGAACCCCAACCTGCGCCGTCGGCTGATCTACTTCCTCGAAACCTTCTTTGCCGACAACGTCAAAGCCCAGCGGCTGCGCTCCGACGGCACGTACGAAAAAGTCCGCGCCGAAGGCCCGCCCGTCCGTGCCCAGGAAGTCTTCTACCATGACGCGGTCGAAGCCGCCCGCGCCGCCGCCCAGTCCACCGTCCGCTTCCGTCCGCTGACCCGCCCGGAAGAGTAGGGGACTGCTGTGCCGGAGGAGGAACGCTATGAACTTCAGCGAACGTTTCATGGTCAAGCCGGATACGAAGGTCAAGCTGGACCGGCATGACCCGGGCGAGACGCTGGATTATGACAAGAAGAAAGCCAAGGCGAAGCTCAAGAAAAACGTCAAGCGTCTCAAGGAACTTCAGTACCTGCTCTACGCCGAGAACAAGCGGGCGCTGCTGATCGTGCTGCAGGCGCTGGACACCGGCGGCAAGGACGGAACGATCCGCCACGTGCTCGGGCCGGTCAATCCGCAGGGCTGCCGGGTAACTGCGTTCAAGGCGCCGAGCGAGGAGGAACTGGCCCACGACTTCCTCTGGCGAATCCACAAGGCTGTGCCCAGGAAGGGCGAGATCGGGGTGTTCAACCGCTCGCACTACGAGGACGTGCTGGTGGTGCGGGTGCACGACCTGGTCCCCAAATGCGTCTGGTCGGCCCGGTACGATCAGATCAGCGCATTCGAGGCGATGCTCGCCGCTGGGCAGATCCACATCCTCAAGTTCTACCTGCACATCAGCAAGGGCGAGCAGCTCGAACGGCTCAAGGCCCGGCTGGAGGAGCCGGACAAGCACTGGAAGGTCGATCCGAAGGACTTCGAGGAACGCAAGTACTGGGACGACTATACAGCCGCGTATGAGGAGGCAATCTCCCGCTGCAACGCCGGACATGCTCCGTGGTTCATCATCCCAGCCGACCACAAGTGGTTCCGCAACCTGGCGATCTCGGAGATCCTGATCGAGCAGCTCGAGTCCTACGGCATGGAGTTTCCGCAGCCGCGCTACGACATCGCCAGGATCGTCGCCCGTTGACGGATCAGCGGCTTAGCACGTGACGTGGAAAAGGCCGGCTCTGCGCTGCGTGCTGGCGTTGAACTCGCGGGCGGCTTGTGGTGTGGCCGATCGGCGAACCTCGATCGCCCGGCGGCGGAGAAACTCAGCCCCCTCTTCGGTCAGCTCCAATTGCTCGGAATGCCCCGCCCCGACGAACAGCACCTGCGGACCGCCGCGGCAGACCTTCTCCAGTTCCTGCGGACCGAGACGGTGCGAGCTGCCGTATTCCTTCTTGGCCAGCGACTTCTTGCGTTTCTTGACCTTGCCGTTGACGCGGATGTAGACGTCGCCCTCGTACGTCTCCTCGCCCACGCCGATGCGGCCGAAGGCGTCAGCCGTCACTTCGGGATATTCCGGCATCGCACACTCGCCGTCAAAAGGGCTGCGGCCCACCTGCTGTCGCGCCAACGCCACCGCGCCGAGCACCACCGCGTCGTCGCCCAGTCGCGAAAGCTGCACGTGGCCGCCGTCCCGCGCGCCCGGAAGCTGATCGGCGTCCACGATCTTCTGCACGATCGGCAGCATGAACCGGCTGCACGCCTCGATCACGCCGCCGCCGAGCACGATCACCTCCGGGTCCAGCAGGTGGCGAATGTTGATGCACGCGTAACCCAGGATCTCCGAGGCCCGGCGCATCACGTCGGTGACCAGCTTGTCCTTCGACTTGAGGGCCTCACGCAACGCGCTGCTCTTGATGATGGCCAGCTTGCCGTCCAGCAGGTCCGTCAACGCCGTCTTCTTGCCGCGCTTGACCGCGGCGCGAATGTCGCGCTCGATGGCCGAGCGGCTGGCGATCGCCTCGAGGCATCCGCGGCCGCCGCAGCCGCAGACCGGACCGCCGATCTCCATAATCATGTGGCCGATCTCCATCGCCGCCTCGCGAGCCCCTTGCCAGATCTGCCCCTGTCGGGCAAATCCCGCGCCGATCCCCGTGCCGACGAAGATGCCGACCACCGACCCGGCGTCGCGCCCAGCCCCTAGCCAGTGCTCGCCCAGTGTGCCAAGATTGCAGTCGTTGCCCAACGCCACCGGCACAGCGAACTTCTTCTCAAGCTGGGAAACGATCGGCGCCCCGGAAAGCTCCATGTTCGGCGTGACCACCACCCGCCCCGTCTGCGGGTCCACCACGCCGGGAATGGCGATCCCCATCGCCGCCAGCGACCTGGCCTCCCGCTCCTGCTCCGCCAGCACCTGCCCAATCGCCTCTTCGATCGTCTTGACGATGGCCTTGGCCCCGCCTTTGCGCGGGCTGGGGCACTTGTGCCTCGCGATGATCGACCCGCACTCCTCAATCAGCGACGCCTGAATCTTGGTGCCCCCAACGTCCACACCGAGGTAGAGCCTGGTGTCTGTGCCCGACGCCTTTTTGCCCATCGATCCTCCCTTGGCAGCCGCCATCCGCGTTACGCTGCGACTGTAAGCCCTTGTTGAAAATGGACTTAAAGTCGCATTCTCCGGAAGCGGTTCGGAAAGCCAGCGATGGGACTCGAACCCATAACCTGCGGTTTACAAAACCGCTGCTCTGCCAATTGAGCTACGCTGGCAACGGCGTTGTCTGTTTCTGTTTCGGCAGCCGACGAAAGCCGCCTTGAGCCTGCTACGGTATTCTAGTGGCGGCTGAAGATTCTGGCAAGCCTGGCCGTCCGATCAAACCGGCAGAAGTCAATGTCGCGAAGGCGGTCGTGTAAGGCCTTGACAATACAGGTGTTATGGCGGTGCCGGGTTTGCGGGTTTTTTTTGAGGGGGCCTTGACTTTGGGCCTTTGATTGTTATCCTTATAGTGCTTGCCCCGTAAGGGACAGGCCAATACGAGGAGATAAAAAACCTCAAAAAAACTTAAAAAAGTACTTGCCAAGCTCAATGGACCCCGCAATAATGTGGTTCTGCGATAGACAAGTACAACGCAGGCGAAAATGCGACGGGCCAGGAGCAAGCCCGGATGAGTACGGGCAAACGTTCACGAGCCGGTCGCAAAATTTTTCGGCGGACTTCGCCGAAAACGCAATAAGCTCTTTGTCAACTAAACAGTTCGATGCCGTAAGAATGTGAGCCCTGATGGTCGCTTCGGCGATCATTCGGCTACCAGTGTTGAGTTGAATGCCGGACCGAAGCCAGGACCGGCAGTGGTTCTCCGGGAAACCGGAGGGCCTCTTCCCTTCGAAAATGTCCCTCCGGACCGCAAGGTGCGGCGGGATCCAAATTTAACCTGAAGGGTTTGATCCTGGCTCAGAGCGAACGCTGGCGGCGTGGCTAAAGCATGCAAGTCGTGCGGACAGTACATTTGGGTAACCGAGTGTCCTGTTAGCGGCGGACGGGTGAGTAACGCGTGGGTAACGTACCCTGGGCGCGAGGATAGCCAGCCGAAAGGCTGGGTAATACTCGATGACATCACCGGGTCGCATGGCCTGGTGATCAAAGGTGGCCTCTACACGTAAGCTATCAGCCTGGGATCGGCCCGCGTCGTATCAGCTAGTTGGTAGGGTAATGGCCTACCAAGGCGAAGACGCGTAGCTGGT
>ERZ747221.1133-NODE-1133-length-27595-cov-3.810597_pt1 | contig 27595 bp, 27 predicted proteins | sample MGYA00374949_ERZ747221 | MGnify/ENA primary metagenome ERZ747221 (study PRJEB28779, sample SAMN05720172) | bioreactor metagenome | isolation source: Anaerobic biogas reactor | place: USA:Washington, USA | collected 2015-08-08 ... | reverse complement strand
CGAGCACGCCAGCCTGCCCGAGGCGCCCGTCGTCGCCACCAGAGCCATGGCGTCATGAGGCTGCCATGACGACCTCCCGACCTCGGACGACGCATCACCGCTCACCATCGAGGTACACTCACGACGATGGCGGGCGTTCCCCCTCGTCAAAGCGCGCGTCGCGCCAGTGGCGCGCCAGCGCCAAGGCCGCCCCGGCCACTTCCCCCAGAACGCTCCCCGTCGCGCGCCTGTCCGTCGCCACCCCTCCGACGGCGCGCGCCGCCCTGATCTCCAGCGCCGGGTCGGTCTCGTCATTCAAGATCTTGAGCCCCAACTCTTCGCCATAGGTCGCCAGAAGCGGGAGGCTGGCTGGATCGTCCATGGTGATAGGGCGATCGAGATCCACCTGGAAGCGGCGAAAGTCGAGGCGGCGGAAAAAGGTGTCCACGAGGTGCACCTGCTGGTCGTCGGCCGACTGCATGAACGCCCCGAGGATCGGCCCCAGCCAGTCCCAGGCGCGGTAGCGGCTGGCTTCGCCGACGCGGCGGGTCTTGGGGTCGCGCCCCGTCCCCAGGCTGATGAGCGTCGTCTCGGCGAGGTCCCACCCCAGGCAGAAACGCGCCTCGTAGGCCGCGATGTAGCAGGGGTTGGCGTACGACCCGACACCGCCATCGACATAGCGCCCCTCGACCACGGGAAAGTAGGTGGGCACCGCGCAGGAGGCGAGCACCGCGGTGACGAGCGGCGTACGGGCGTACTCGGCCTTCCATGGCTTGATGAAGCAGGTGCGCTCCTCCACCAGATCAAAGGCGGTGACGACCAGGTCGGTGGCGGGCTCGGCGCGCCACAATGCACCGACCCGGGCATCGCCCAGGGCTCCCTCCAGCGCCGTCCGCAGTGGCTCGAGCGGATAGCGGTAGCGCGTCAGAGGCCACAGCCGGCTGCGCAGACTGCGGCGGAAGACCGTCTCGCCCAGCTCGTTGTACAGCTCGAACATCCGCGCCGCCGTGAGCCCCCGCGCGATGCCGGCGGAGAGGATGGCGCCGGTGGACGTGCCGGTGGCCAGACGAAAGATGGCGTGCGCCGGCGCGCCCAGGTGGTCCTCGAGGATGGCCAGGGCGCGGGCCACCATGGCGCCCTTGATCCCGCCCCCGTCGATGGCGATGGCAACGTGTCTGCGTAGCGGCTTCATGTGGGCTCCCGGCCGGGCCGGGGCTCGCGCCCCGGATGGTGTCCGGGGGCCATTATAACACGCCTGCGCCCGAGTGGCACCACGCACGCACGGCGCGGCGCGTTCCTTGGGTGGGGATGTAACACCCCCAAAGGCCCCCACAGCAGGTTTCGCGTACCCAGAGTCCGCCGCAGGGGCCTTTGGGAGGTTTGCCCGGCGCGAGCGCCCCTGGGCGAGTTTGGCTTGATGGGGGCGGCGGGCGATGCTACAATCGCAACATCCATGCCACCACTCGGAGCGCTGCCTCACCCCGTCGCCCCGTACACCCCAGCGCCGCCCACCTCGCGATGCGGAGGTCACCCATGCCCGAGTACCCGAACGACGAGAACGGGCTCGCCCAACAGCGGACCGATCTCGCCCTGCAGCGCAACCTCCTGGCGATGGAGCGCACCTTTGCCGCCTGGATCCGCACGGGCCTGGCGGCCACGGCCGCCGGCCTGGGCGTCTCCGGCCTCCTGGGGCACCTGGGGCCACCCTGGGTCATCGTCACCATCTCCATCACCCTGGTCCTCGCGGGCGGCGCCATCTATGTCTTGGGGCTTTGGCGTTACCTGCAAGGGTACCGGCGGCTGCGCAACGAGCGGCAACGCGTCGCGTCCCTGGCCATCATCGTCGGCCTCATCGTGGCGCTGGTGCTGACGGCGGCGATGGCGCTCGCCCTGTTGGTGGTGTACTAGCGGCAGCGTGCGAAAGGAATGCGAGATGCTGTTCGAACGGATCGAGTCAGAGGGGCTGGCCCACTATTCCTACCTCATCGGCAACGCGAACGAGGCCGCCGTCATCGATCCCCGGCGCGACGGGGACGTCTACATCGCGCTCGCCGAGCGGGCGGGCTTTCACATCGCCCACGTATTCGAGACGCATCGCAACGAGGACTATGTCGTCGGGAGCGTCGAGTTGGCGACGCGCACCGGCGCAAAAGTCTGGCACGCCGACGACCAGTGGGACTATCAGTACGGTCGGGCAGTGGAGGACGGACAGACCTGGTCGGTGGGAGGGCTGCGCCTGCGCGCCATCCATGCCCCCGGTCACACGCCGGGGATGATGGCCTATCTCCTCCACGATCCCAGCGGGGCGCCCTGGGTCCTCTTTAGCGGGGACGCCCTCTTTGCGGGCTCGGTGGGGCGCGTAGACCTGCTGGGCGAGGATCGCGCCGCCGAACTGGCGGGAATGCTCTATGATACGCTCCATGGCACTCTCCTGCCCCTGGGGGACGGCGTCATCGTCTGCCCCGCCCACGGCGCGGGATCGGTGTGCGGCGCCTCCATCGTCGACCGCCCCTGGACTACCCTCGGCCTAGAGCGCGAGCGCAACCCCGCCCTGCAGGCGCCCGACCGACGCACGTTCATCGCGCGGCAGGCCCGCATGCAGGAGCGCCCGCCCTACTTCAGGCGGATGGAGCGCCTCAACGTGGAGGGGCCGCCCCCCATCAGCCCCCTGCCGGTGCCGACGCCGCTGCCACCCGAGGCGTTTGCGCGCGAGGCGGAGGGCGCCGTGGTGGTCGACACGCGCATGGAGTTGGCCTTCCACGCCGGCCACATCCCCGGGGCGCTGTCGATCTGGCGCGACGGCCTGGGGAGCTTTGCGGGCTGGTTCCTGCCCTACGACCGTCCGATCTTGCTCGTCACCGAGGAGGAGGACCCCATGCCGGTGGTGCGCACCCTGGCGCGCATGGGGTACGACAACGTCGCGGGGTACCTGGCGGGCGGCATGCACGCCTGGCACACCGCCGGCCTGGACAGCGCCTCCCTCGGCTCGGTGACCGTGCCCGACCTCTGCCATCGCCTCGACGAGGGGATCCGCCCGGCGATCCTCGACGTGCGCAGCGACGCCGAGCTGCGGCAGGAGGGCGCCATCGCCGGCGCGCAGCACATCCACATCACCCAGATACCCCAGCGCCTCGATGAGGTGCCTCGGCGGCAACCGCTGCAGATCTTTTGCGGGAGCGGGCTGCGCTCCACCACCGTCGCCAGCCTGCTGGAGCGCGAGGGGTGGCGCGACATCACCGTCGTCCTGGGCGGGACGCGGGGCTGGAACTCGGTTACCTGTCCCATCGAGATCGTGGAGCGTGCCTGAGGCTCATCCACACGCAGCGGGGCGGCGCGGTACGCGCCGCCCCGGACGCCACCAACGCGGGACACTACTCCTGTGGAAAGTCGGCCGGTCGCTCGATCTCGATGGGCACGTTGACGTCGGATACCTCGCTCTCCAACGTGTACTCGGCCCGCACATTGCGGCTGTCCACACCCTCGATACGCGCGTTCAAGCGGATGTAGGCGTCGTGCTCCGGCGCGTACCAGGCGTCCACCTGGCCCTCCTCCACCTCCGCCAGGAACGGCAACGAACCAAGCGCCTCACGCTCAAAGATATAGTGCTCCGTCTCCACGCCGTTCACCGTCTCGCGACCGACCAGCCGGCCCTCACCCTCCATCACAAAGCCGCGCGGGTCGCCGATCCAACCGAGTTGCTCCACCAGCGCCGGCAGCGCGAACTGCTCCGCGGGGATCCAGCGGCCACCGCTCCGCACATAGGCGGCGCCGTCGATGTTCAGGTATAGAAACGACATGCGGAGGATCCCCTGCCCCACAGCGATGTTGGCGCGTTCGGCGGGGCGCTCCTGATCCACGGCCACATCAAAGATGGCGCTCCCCCGCTCGCCCGTCTCCATCTCCCAGCGCACCGACCCGTTCAGGCGGTAGGTGTCGAACATCGGCAGCTTGAGGGCATCGGCCAGGATGAGCGCCGTCGGACCCGTGGCGGGCAGTTCCTCGGGAGTGGCGAGCGCCGGGGCCTCGATGGTGAGGAGCACGTCGACGTCGGCCAGGGTACTGTCGACGGTGTACACGCCAGAGCCCCCCAAGGGGTCGGCACCCACCAGCAGCATGCGGGCGCGCACGAGAATGTCGCGCTCGCGGTCGATCCAGAGATCCGCCCGGGCGCCCTCCAGCTCAAAGGGACCCTGAGAGGGGTCAAAGGCATCGGAGTAGTAGCGATAGCGCTCGGCCTCAATGCCGTTCACCGTCTCTACCCCCAGGAACGTGCCCTCGGAGAGATCGAGATACACCTGCGGGTCGACCACCCATGCGTAGCGGGTGACGAGGGCCTCCACCGACGGCATCACCTCGCGCCACTGCCCCGCGATGTTCATGTAGGTCTGGCCCTCGGCGCGCACAATCTCGTAGGACGCATCGTCGCGTCCCGGCTGGCGGATATCCACCTGCCAGCGCTGTGCCGCCGGCTGGCTGGTCACCTCCGTCACCACATCGGCCGCCCCCGAGCGGCCGGTATCGAGGTCCCAGGTAACGGTGCTCTCGTACCGGAAAGAGTCAAGCTGCCCGAGGTTCTGCAGCAGGTTCTCGCCGTACGTGTCACCTAGTGGCCCGCCCGGCTGGGGCTCCAAGCCCGTCTCGGGCAGGGCGCCCGGAGTGCCCGTAGCCCTCGGGGTGGGTTGCAGGGGCAGGGCGGGCGTGGCCGTCGGCGTCGCGGGCGTCTCCCGCGGGGTGACGGTCAAGCGGGCGCGGGTCGGCGTGCGCTGAGCGCCCTGTCCCGTCAGGGGTGTGGCGGTCACGCGCGGCGTGCGGGTGGGTGCGGCCGGCGACATCCGCAGGAAGCGCGGAGTGGCGGTCGGCGTGCCCGTCGTCGCCTGTCGTGGCCCCTCGGCGCCCGCCACGGGCGCCAGCACCACGGCTACCAGCACGAATGCCAGAGCCAGGGATCGTATCAGTACCGGTCTCATGCCTGTGTTCTCCTTCGCCGCTAACAATCCGCTCGAACGAACGAGGGGCAGACGTAGATCTGCCCCTCGTCGGTGATCGTGGCCTGACGCTACTCCTCATCCACGGCGATAAAGACGGTGGACTGCCCCTCCTGCTGGCCCGGGGCCGCCGCGATGTTGACCACGCGCCCATCCCGCGTCAGGCGGGCGGTCGTTTCGGACTCTGGCTCTTCCAGGGACCAGTCGCTCCCTGCCAACTGCTCCGTGTAATAGTCGATGACTTCCGCCGGCGACCGGTCCACGTTCAAGACGACCACGTTGCCGATGGCGCGCACGTCCATGGCACCCTCCATCAAGGGGATCTCGTTGCGCGTCAGCACGCCCGGCGCCTCGGCGCCCGTCTCGGGGAGGGTTTCTTCCGTCGGTGTTGTGGCCGGCTCGGGAGTGGCGCCCTCCTCCTCGAGTTCAGGCGGCACCTCAAAGTCGACGGGCTCATCGACGGCGTCCACCATGGAGACCAGTTCCAGCTCGCCGGCGCCGCCCTGAGGGCCGGTGCCCGTGGCGGTCAGCTCCATGCGCCAGACGACGTTATGTTCCGCCGACACCCAGGCATCCAGTTGCGCGTCCTCAAAGTCAGCAAAGCGCTGCTCCTCCGCGATCTGCTCGGAGGGATAGCGATAGTGCCACAGCTCCATGCCGTCCATCGTCTCGGTCTCGACGAACTCGCCCCGGGCGTCCTCCGAGAGGACGACGCTCGGGTTCCCCACCCAGCCGACCTGATCGAGCAGGTCCGTTGGGGCGACGGAGACCTGCACCCACTGGCCGTTGGTGCGGTTCCACGTCTCATCGCCGCGTGAGACGAACTCGAGCGTCTGCGTCTGCTGCTCGCCCTGCGTGAGCGTGATGACGGTGTGCTGCGTCGCCTCGCGCCCAACGCCCGCCAGTCCGGTCTCGATGGTGGCCTCCACTAGCGCCTCGATGAGCGTCATCTCGCCGGTATCAGGCGTCCAGGTGATGACGGTGGAGGTGCGATAGCTATCGAACTGCTCCAGGTCGTCCAGATCCGCGAGGGCCAGTTCCTCAGGCGCTCCCTCGGGCACGGCTGCGCCCGGCGTCATCGTCTCGGTGGGAGTGACCTCCGCGCCCGGGGTGATCGTTTCCGTGGGGGTGATCTCTGCGCCCGGCGTCATCGTCTCCGTAGGCGTCATCTCTGCGCCCGGAGTGACCGTCTCTGTGGGGGTCACCACCAGCCCCGGCGCAGCCTCCTCTGTCGGCGTCAGCTCGGCGCCGGGCGTGACCGTCTCGGTTGGGGTCACCTCCAGGCCGGGAGTCACCGCTGCCGTCGGGGTGACCTCAACACCGGGAGTCACCTCCTCCGTGGGGGTGATCTCGGCGCCCGGAGTGATCGGCTCGGTGGGCGTGACTTCGGCGCCCGGCGTGACCGCCTCCGGAGGGGTGACCTCGACCTCAGGCGTTCCCACGCCCGGCGTTTCTACACCCGGCGTCTCGATGCCGGGAGTCTCGACGCCTGGCGTCGCTACGCCTTCGCCCAGTTCATCCAGAGCCTCGCAGCCCGTCAGTACCAAGAGGGCCGCCACGATCAGGATCCCGAGAACAAGTACCCGCGATCTCACTATCGTACTCCTTTACTCAACAACCGGCGGATCGGAGCGAGGAGATGGATGCATGCTGAGGGGCGCAGCCAGACGCGTAGGATGCCTGCGCGATGGGGCGCGTTGACTCTCGGCCGGGATGTACACGGGCGGGATTCGTTGCGGCAGCGCGGCCCGGACACGGGGGTGCCATGGAAAAGGCGATGGTGTGGGCCGGCGATGGGGGAAATTGTTGAGTGTATTCCTAAACTATTATACTAGGGCCCCGTGCACACCTCAAGTGTGAGCGTCGGCCGCAAAAGGCACAGGGGCCTGCTACCCCCCGACGATGGTGCCGCCATTGGGGTGCAGCACCTGGCCCGTCATGTAGGAGGAATCGTCGGACGCCAGGAAAACATAGCTGGGGGCCACCTCCTCGGGCTGGCCGGGCCGCTTCATCAGCGTGTCGGCGCCGAACTCTTTTACGTGCTCCTCCGAGAAGGAGCTTGGGATGAGGGGCGTCCAGATGGGACCGGGCGCCACGCCGTTGACGCGGATCTTTTTCTCCGCCAGGGAGGTGGCCAGGGAGCGCGTGAACGCCACGATGGCGCCCTTGGTGGCGGCATAGTCGATGAGGTGGCCGCTGCCGCGGTAGGCGGTGATGGAGGTGGTGTTGATGATGGCGCTCCCCTCCCCGAGGTGCGGCAGCGCCGCCTTGGTCATGAAAAAGTGGGCCAAGATGTTGGTGCGAAAGGTGCGCACCAGCTGCTCCTCCGTGATCCCTTCGATGCTGTCTTGGGGATACTGCACGGCGGCATTGTTCACGAGGATGTCCAGGCGCCCCAGGTCGCGCACCGTGCGCGCCACCGACTCTCGGCAAAGGGCCTCCTCGCCCACGTCGCCGGCGATGGCGATGCAACGGCGCCCCTCCGCCTCGACGAGGCGTTTCGTCTCGTTCGCGTCCTCATGCTCCTCCAGGTAGACGATGGCGACGTCGGCGCCCTCCTTGGCGAAAAAGACGGCCACGGAGCGGCCGATGCCGCTGTCGCCGCCGGTGATGAGGGCCACCTTGTCCTGCAGCTTGCCGCTGCCGCGGTAGGTCACGTCCACCGCGCGAGGCTGCGGGCGCATCTGGTCCTCCCGCCCCGGCTGGCGCTCCTGCCGCTGCGGCGGCACCCGTGCTCCTTCCTGTGCCATGGTACTGCTCCTTCCTGTGGCTCCTCTATCCCGCCGTTTCGGCGGGGACGATGGTGATGGCGCCGTTGCGCTCGAGGATGGCGTACCGTATCTGGTCCAGGCGCTCCAACCCCTGGAGTTCGCGCGCCGCCTCGAGGATGTCCTCCTCATCGACGTGCTCCCGGTTCATCCGGTCATGCAGCGGGCGACCGTTCTCCAGGATGATGAGCGGCTCCCCCTCCCTCCACGCCGCGGCGCGCCCCCCTCACGGCATCACCATCTGCGTCAGACGGATGGACGGCCCCCCCGGGCGCCCGATCTCGCCGCGCAGCAGGCCCGGGTCATCGGGCTGGACGATGAGCGCGACGACGATGGGGCGCTCCGTCGCCGTAGCGTCCAGGGTATACACCACGCGCTCGGGCTCGGCGCGCGACGATGCCGGCTGCGGCATGATCTGGCGCACCTCGACGTGCTCGAGATAGTCGGCGCCCACCCAAAAGCTCACCTCGCCGTCTGATTGTTCGGCCGTCAGGTGCACGCGCAGCGTGGTGGGAGTCTCGAGGCGGGCCAAGCGCTCGTGCACGATCCAGATGGGAGCGCCCTCCTCGCCGGTGGTGGTCGCGCCGAGGAGCCCTCCTCCGCCTAGCAGGCCCAGCGCCCCGGCCGCCAGCCAGAGGGCCATCAGAACCCAGCCCGTGCGCTGGACGGCCCATTCATGCCGCTGCCGCGTCAGGGCCTGCGCCTCGTCCAGTTCCTTTACGTCGCGCATGGCAGAGCCCTCATCGCGCCGCGGGCGCCCCTGCCGCCTACGCCCATTCTCCCTTGAGCAGGGGCGCCGTCGGGTGCTCCTGGCGATCCAGCTCGAGGTCGCTGAATACCTCGGCCGTGTCCTCTGTCTCGCGCTCGGCGTCCAGCGTGATGCCGAGTTCGTCCGACACGTCCGCCGCGGCGCCCACAAAGAGCAGCTCCGCCCCCTCGTGATTCAGGAACTCGGGCGGGTCGACGTTGATAAAGCGCCGGTTGCGAAAGCGCTCCTGCAGCCGCTTGGGGAACTCGGCCTCCTCGTGCTCGCCCAGCCCCATGCCGCGCGGCGAGGGGGTCTGCGGGTTCTTGACGCTGATGATATAGCTCCCCTCGTCGCGGATGTTCAGTTCGCGCTGGACGTCGCTCCCCTCGGCGGGGAGTTCGAGTACGTAGGCCAGGTGGGTGTGATCGCCGTGGCGCACGAGGGCATAGACCCCCTCGCCCGCCGGGCGCGCCGCGGGACGCGTGCGCTCTCCGCGCGTCTTGGTCTCGTACTGCTCGGCCCCCAGCTCGCGCGTGACGTCGTCAACCTTGCGACTCACCTTGTCCACAAAGGCCCAATAGCGCTCGCCGCTACCTTCCACCTCGGGCAGTTTCTTCTGCCCAAACACGACCATGCGGTAGCGATCCGCCTCCCGCGGCTTGAGGATCATGTAGAAGCGCTGCACGTCGTCGATCCCCTTGGGGGTCTCGACGTCGATCTTGGGGCGGTAGGCAAAGTAGATGTCGCCGCGCTCCATCACCTCGACCTTTTCGCTCTTGGCCATCGATTCGCTCCTCGTTCACGATGCGTTGTACGCAACGCGTTGTACACAACGCGTTGTACACAACGCGTTCACCGCTCGCCGGGTGGGGCGAGCACGGTGACGCTGACGAGCGGTGTGACGTCAAACCCTCGGCTCAGCAGTCCCCGTTGGATCTCGTCCGTCAGCCGGCCGGCAAGCTCCGCATCGGCCAGGTCCACGCCCTGCCGGCGCTGCACGTACACCACGCCCAGAAGCGTGTTCTGGTCGGGAATGCTGGCCCGAGTGAAGCGCACGTTCGCTTCCACCAGGTAGGCCAGGCCGCTCGCCTGGACGATGTCCTGCACCACGGCGACGGCCTCCGTCGCCCGGCTCGAGCGCTGTAGTTCCGGCGCATTGCTGAACTGCACAGCCATCAGCGTCCCCAGGAGGGCTGCAGTGAGGGCCAGGGCCATCGGGAACACCCATCGCTTGCCCCTCTCATAGCGGGCGCCCCTGCTGGAGAGGCCAAAGAGGCGAAAGGTGATCGCGCCGCCGAGGTTGATGCCCACGAGCTGCAGCGCCAGCAAAAAGAGGGTGTTGCCGGCCATCGCCCACTGCCCCAGCGCCAGCGCCATGCCCAGCACTCCGGCGGGCGGCGCCAGCGAGGCAGCGACGGCCATGCCGGCGGCCGCCCCCGAGATGAGGCTGCTGTTCTCCGATTGCACCAGGTTCAGCGCCGCCGCCACGCCTGCGCTCAGGGGCAGTAGCGCCGCGGTGATCGACAGCTCGCTGATATCGACCATGAGGCCCGTCACCGTGCGCAGGCCAAAGGCAAAGGTGAGGACGGCCGCCGTAGCGACGGTCACGGCCAGAGCGACCACGTAGCGCAGCAACCCGCGCCGCAGCAAGAGCCCGTCGCCGCGGGCGCTGGCCACCGCCACGTTCATCGCCGGCCCCGCCAACGGCGAGATGAGCATGGCGGCGATGAGGAGAAAGATGGTGTTCGTGTAGAGCCCGATCCAGACCACGATGCCGCTGATGACGGCATAGCTCAGGAAGCCGCGCCAGGAGCCTATGGATTGCAGTCCCGCCAGGAACACCTCGATGGGACTGCGTTCGGTAACGTTGGTGACCTGTTCCGGCGCCTCGGAGGGAGGAGGGCGAAGGGCCATGACCTCCTGGGGAAGCAGGGTGATGTGCGCGTCGGGAATCGACTCCAGGTCACCCAACAGCCCCTCGACGCTGCGGTTGTTGACGTGCAGGATGACCAGGTCGCGGGATGCCTGCCCATCGCCGGCGCGGAGGCGCGACACGTTGGTCGCGTCGTGGGCTCGCGCGCGTTGCAGGACGTCCTCCCCCCTGCCCTCGGGCACCTGAACGAGTAGCTGGCGCATGGCTCCCGGCGTCCCTTCCTTCCCGCCCGTTCGGGCGCTCGCGTGGGCGCCTCGCTCAGCGCATGCGCTCCGCCTCGCGGGAGAACACGGCGATCATCTCACGGTTGAAATCGGGAATGTCGCCGGGGTTGCGGCTGGAGATGAGGTTGCCGTCTACCACCACCGGCTCGTCGACCCAGTTGGCGCCGGCGTTGCGCAGGTCCGTTTTGAGGGATGGATAGGACGTGATCGTCTTGCCGCGCACGGCGCCCGCCTCGATGAGGGTCCAGGGGCCGTGACAGATCACCGCGATGGGCTTGCCCCCATCGACAAAGGCGCGGACGAAATCGACGGCGCGCTCGTCCATGCGCAGGTGGTCGGGGTTCATCACCCCGCCAGGGAGGAGCAGCGCCGCATAGTCGCCGGGGTTGGCCACGTCCAGCGAGGCATCGACGGGGAACTCGTCGCCCCACTCGGTGTGGTTCCAGGCGCGCACGCGCTCCTTCTCGGGAGATACGATCTCGGTCCTGGCGCCGGCGTCATGCAGCGCTTGGCGCGGCCCGGTCAGTTCGACCTGCTCGAACCCCTTGGCCACGAGGATCGCGATCTGCTTGCCACTCAACTCGTTTGCCATCTGACTCATCCTTTGGGCGGCCCCCGACGTGGCCCGACCGGTGCCGGGTCCGCCGCGGGGGCCGCGCGTCAATCAGTGGCGGCGGGTTGAACGCCGCCGCCCCACAGTGCCGCCTACTTGCGGCTCGAGGACTTGGACTTGGCCGCGCCGCGCGTGCTGGTCTGCGTCTGGCGCATCATTTCCTGCTTGCTGGACTCGAACTGATCGCCCAACTCGCTGAGCTTGTCGCTCCCCAGCTCATCACGCGCCTGCTTGAAAATGACCTCCTCTTCCTCCTGGATGTGGTGCTTGACGAGATCGGACAGCACCTGCATCTTGGCCATCCAGCGTTCGTCCATCTGCTCCATCGACTTGAGTTCGTTCAGGACGCCGGAGGCGACGTGATGCTCCTCGTACGCCTGCAGCACGTGCTTCTTGGCCTTTTCCTTCTGCTCCAGAGCTGGATAGAGCGTCTTGTGCTCGGCTTGGATGTGGCCCTCGATATCGCCGGAGAACCGCTGGAAGAGGTCCTTCTCACTCTGCCCGATGCTCTTGGCCTCGTTGAGTTGCTGCATCTGGTCCTTGTACTGATCGTGATCCTGCTTGATGGCATCGAGGATATTCATGGCACTCCTCTCACGCGCTAACATACCGACACCGCCGGCCCACGGCCGGCCCACCATCACCAACAGGATTCGTACCTCCGAGGCCTCCTTTCGTCGCGCCTAACGGCGTGGCCGCTCCAACGCGATAGCCTCCCCCCGCCCCCGGAAGAGCAGGCCCGCCAGCACACCGAACACGAAGCCGCCGATGTGCGCCCAGTAGGCCACGCCCCCCGTCTGCGCGGTCTGCACGCCGAGGGCGGCGATGCCGTTGAAGAACTGGGTCAGCGCCCACACGCCCACAAAGAGGATCGCCGTAACGCGGGTGGTGGTGATAAAGATGCCGAGGAAGAGGAGCACCCGCACGTACGCCTGGGGAAAGGCGAGGACGTAGGCGCCGAGGATGGCGGCCACGGCGCCACTCGCCCCGACGCTCGGCACGGTGCTGGCGGGGTTGGAGAGGACCTGGGCGCCGGAGGCGGCGATGCCGCCGAGCAAGTAGAAGAGGAGGTAGCCCACGCGCCCCAACAGCACCTCGATGTTGTCGCCGAACACCCACAGGAAAAGCATGTTGCTCGCCACGTGGAACCATCCGCCGTGCACGAACATAGAGGTGACCAGGGTCTGCAGATCACGGCCCTCCGCGATCTCTGCCGGCACCGTTCCCCAGGTCTCGACGAAGCGCTGCAGTTCGGACTGGCCGAGGGTCGCCTGGTAGATGAACACGAGGACGTTGACGGCGAGCAGCGCCACCGTCACGATGGGAAATGACGCGCCGCGGATGCGCTGGTCACCGATAGGGAACATGGGCCGCCTCCCTCGCCTCACACAGGTAGGACTCGAGCTGCTCCGCGCGTCGGTCGGCGGTGTGTTCCGCCAGCACCCTCTGTCGCGCCCGACGCGCCATCGCCTCCCGGCGGTCGTCGGGCATGTGGCGCAGCAGGTCCAGCACATCACCCGTGTCGCGTGCCAGGGCGATCTCGTCGCCCACACGAAAGAGCGTCTCGAGGCCGGGCCAGGCGTCGCTGATGATGGCGGTGCCGCAGGCCGCCGCCTCGAACAGGCGCACGCTGGGCGCAAAGCCCGTGGCGCGCATCGCCTCGCGCGTCAGGTTGAGGGTAAAGCGCTGGGCGTTGTAGAAGCGGCGATGCTGCGGCGGCGCCAGGTGCGCGACGCGCTCCACGTTGCCGGGCCACTCTACCTCCGGCGGGTACTGGGGCCCGGCGACGACAAAGCGCCCCTGCGGCCAACGGCGCGCCGCCTCCAGCAGGAGTCGCTCCAGGGCGGGCTGCCGGTCGGCGCTGTAGGTGCCCAGGTAGCCCAGATCCCAGGCCGTCTCCACCGCCTCGGGGTAGTAGAGGTCGGGATCGACGCTACAGTAGAGGGGCCGCGCCAGCGGCGCGCCAAAGGTCCCCTCCACCCTCCCAAGGACGGGCCCGCCGGTGAACGACAGGTACAGGCCATACCGCGGGATGAGGGCGCGAGAGAGGTAGGGGCAGCGCCCGCGCGCGACGGCGGCCAGCGTCACGGGGGTGTCGATGTCGTAGAACGCTGTCAGCCCGCCGGCGGTAGCTAGCGCCCACTCCCCCACGGCGATCCCCTCGGGCACGTAGGAACCGACAATGACGACGTCGGCGGCGCGCACCGCCTCGGCAAAGCGATCGCGCAGATCATCCAGCGAACCATAGAGCGCGGTGCGCCCATATGGCGGGTGGGGGAGGTCGCGGTTCTCGGCATACCAGAGGGCGTCGCGCTCCAGGAAGAGGACGCGATGGCCGCGCGCCACCAAGGCCCGCACGAGAGCGCGATAGGTGGTGGCGTGCCCGTTGCCCCACGAGGAGGTGATGGACAGCCCCAGGATGACGATATCGAGGGTGCGCTCTCTCACGGACCCCCTCCCGCTCCAACGTGGCCGTTCAGCAACTGCTCGAGTTGCTCCGCCCGATGGTCGTAGGTGTGGGCGGCCAGCACCCGGCGTCGCGCCGCCTCGCCGACGGCGCGCGCCGCGCGCACGTCAACGCCATCGAGGTGGGCCGCCACCTCAGCGCCGTCGCTGGCGACGAGGATCTCGCGCCCCGGCTCCAGGAACTGCTCGATCCCCTCCCAGGCATCGGTGATGAGGCAGGCCCCCGCGCCGGCGGCCTCAAAGACGCGCGTGGCGGGGGAATAGCCATAGCGCGCCATGCTCTCCCGCGCCACGTTGAGCACCATGCGCAGCGAGCAGTTGAAGGCGTTGTGGTCACGCGTGTAGACGTGGCCGAGGTAGCACACGTTGGCGGGCATGGCGCGCGTCTCCCAGCCGTTCCCCCCGAGGAGAAAGCGCGCCGCCGGACGCGCCGCGGCAGCATCGAAAAAGAACGTCGTCACGCGTCCCTCGCGGTCGGGCAGGCGATTGCCGAGGAACCCCAGGTCGCCCGCATAGCGCGCCTCGGGCGGGACGGGGTGGTGCGTCTCGGGGTCGACGGCGTTGTACACCGGAGCACATTCCCTCGCCCCCAGGGCGTGATAGGCGGCCACTACCGGCTCCCCCCCGCCATAGGTGAGGACGAGGTCATAGCACGGGATGAGCGCCCGCAAGGCATCGGACGAGTCCGCCGCCATGCGATCCAGCGTGGCCGGCGCGTCCACGTCCCAGAAGGCGGCCAGCGCGCCGGCGCGCCGCATGGCAGGCACCGCCTCCTCGAGGAGGGCGTCAAAGACACCCACGCCACTCGCCTTGACGATGAGATCGGCGCCCCGCGCCTCGTCCAGGGCGCGCCGCACGCCGTCCTCCCCTTCGGCGCTATAGACCACCACCCGCGCCCAGGGAGGATCGTCCATATCGCGATGCGCCTGCCGCTCGTAGGCGTCGGGCTCGTAGAAGGTGGTGCGATGGCCACGGCGCCAGAGGGCGCGGATGATGCCCCGGTAATAGGTGGCGGCGCCGTTCCAATAGGCCGACACGAGGCTCGAGCCGAAAAAGGCGATCTCCATGCGCTACCCCGCCCCGATGGCCAGCACGGCGGGCAGGGGCGCCATGACGGAGGGCGTCGTATCCACCCCCAAGCCGGCGCAGATGGCCAGCAGCTCGTCCACCCGATGGGCGCAGGTGTGCCGGGCCAGCACCGTGGCGCGACCATGCCGGGCGAGGCTGGCGGCGAGGTCATCGTCGCTCAGCACGGCGTGCAGGCGCTCGGCCATCTCGTTGCCATCGCGGGCCACGAGATAGTCCTCCCCCGGCCGAAAGAGCCCCTCGCTGTCTTCCCAGGGGGAGCAGACCAGCGGCACGCCACAAGCCAGTGCCTCGAACACACGAATGGTGGGGATACCGGTCAACGCCCGCGCGTAGGGCGCCCGGGGCACGTGCACGGTGACGCGATAGTGGGCCAGGACCTCGGGGACGGCGTGGTTCGCCAGCCAACCGCCGTAACCGATGCGCGCCCGCGCCAGGGCATCGCGGCCAAAGGCGGGGTAGCGCACCCCGTAGGCCCGTGCCCTGAGCCCCAACGCCGCCACGGGCCGTAGCAAGAACTCGTTCAACTCGCGGGTGCGCTCGCCGTCGCCCCAGTTGCCGATCCAGACGAGGTCGCCCCAGGGATGGGTCGCCGCACGCGGGTAGAAGAGACGTGTGTCGGCGGCCTCGTGCCACGTCCAGGCGCGGAGCGCCCATCCCTGCTCCAGGTAGCGGTCGCGCACGGCGCTGCCAAAGGCGAGCACGCCGTCATAGTGGCACAGGCTGTACCCGGCCATCGCCTTGGGCGCCGTCAGCGAGCGGTGGTGGGTGTCATGGAACAGCAAGCGGTAGCCGCCGCGTCGTTGCCGGTGGCGGCCCAGGGCGCGCACCAGGTCGTGCCCGTTCCACTCGTGCACGATGGCCAGGTCGACGTCGCGCAGGGCGTCGTCCAGGTCCAGCCCGTGTGGGCTGTAGCGCCGGACGATCAGGCCGTGATCGGGCTGCCAGAAGCGGCGCAGCGGGCCGCGGCCGCAGGCACCGAGCTGGTTGCGGAGGCTCCAGGCGTCGCGAGGCTCGTACACCACCACCTCGTGACCCCGCGCCAGCAGCTCTGCAGCGACGCCCCGCGTAAAGTGGGCGTTGCCGTTGTTCCAGTCCGAGATCACCGAGTGGCAGAACAGGCTTACCCGCACGGTCCCCCCTATCCGATGAGCAGCGACTCGCCGCCGTCGATCCACACCTCGGTGCCCGTGATGTGGCTGGAGGCGTCGGATGCCAAAAAGAGCACGAGTTCGGCCACCTGCAACGCTTCCCCCGGCTGCCCGCCGGTCAGCGGGATCTTGCCCTCGGGGTACTCGACGCGCACCCGCGCGCCCTCCAGATTGCGCTGCTCGGTGTTCTCGCCGATTTCGGTCTCGATGGCGCCGGGGCAGATGACGTTCACCCGCACGCGATGGCGCGCCAGTTCCAGGGCGAGGAGCTTGGTCATGGCCACCTGCCCCGCCTTGGAGGCGGAATAGGCCGTTGCGCCGGTGTTGCCAAAGATGCGCGTACCGTTCACCGAGGACGTGACGATCACCGAGCCGCCCTGCTTTTTGAGATAGGGCGTGGCGTACTTGATGGTGAGAAACGTGCCCTTGAGGTTGATGTCCAAGGTCCGGTCCCACTCCAGGGGCGTGAGGTCCTCGATGGGCGCCCACACGCCGTTGATGCCGGCGTTGGCAAAGACGACGTCCAGCCGTCCCCAGCGGTCGACGATGCGTTGCACGGCCCCCGCCATGTCGTCCGCCTCAGAGACGTCCGCCGCCAGGGGCATCGCCTCGCCGCCGGCGGCGCGGATCTCGTCGCAGACCTCGCGCACCTCGTCCTCGCTGCGGCTCAGCACCGCCACGCGCGCCCCGTGAGCGGCCAGCAGCCGGGCGGCCGCCTCGCCGATCCCCGAGCCCCCGCCGGTGATCAGGGCCACCCGCCCATCGAGACGCATCGCCCCGTCTGCCATCGCGTCCTCCTTCACCTTTGATCACGGGCGCCGGCCGCTACTGTGGCCCGCACCCTCCGCCCTCCCTCCACCAACGAGCGGTAGGCATCGAGGTAGCCCAGCGCCATGCGGCTCGGCGCGTATTCGAGCGCGCGGCGCCTCGCCCGCATCCCCCAGGCCTGGCGGGCGGCCGGGTCGGCCACCAGCGCGTTGAGGTGCTCCTGCAGCGCAACGTGGTCGTCGGGCGGCACGAGGATGGCGGCCTCGCCCCAGATCTCGCGCAGGCTGTCGATGGCGCCGAGCACCAGCGCGCACCCTGCCAGCCCCGCCTCCAGCGCCGTGAGCCCGAACGGCTCATAGCGCGCCGGCAGGGCATAGATGGCCGCCCGCGCGTACCAGTTCGCCAGGTGACGCCGCCCCAACCGCCCGAGGCAGAGCACGTTGGCTGGCACGATCTCGGCCCCTGACGGATCTCCCGTCGTGCCAAAGGTCGTATCCCCCGCCACGTACACCGGCCAGTCGAGTCGCGGCGCCACCGCGTCCAGCGCCCGCAGGTTCTTGGCGTCGTCCCACAAGCGACCGGCGGAGAGGATGAAGGGGTCCTTGGCGCGCGGCGCGAACGGCGCCGGCTCGACGCCGTTGTACACCACGCCGGCGCGCGCCAGCGGGCCATAGTGGCGCTCCAGCGCCGCCAGCATCGCCCGCGAGGGGGCGAGCACCAGGTCGGCCCCTCGCAGTCCTTGAGTCACCTCGTAGCGATAGCGGTCCCAGGCGGGAGGGGCGTCCTCGCCCCGCACCGCGCGCCACCAGGAGAGGACGCACGAGTGCCCCACGACCATCACCGGCGCTCGCCAGGGGAGGGCCCCCAGCGCAAAGCAGTTCAGATGGACGATATCCGGCCGCAGGTCGCCCTCCAGGCGCAAGAGCCAGTCCCCGGCGCGATAGACGTCGGTCCAGGGGTCGTCCATCCACTCCAGCCGAAAGGCGCTGTCGTACAGCGTCGCGTTGCGCAGGGCGGCGACCTCCCGGCGCTGGCCGGCGGTGACGGGGGCGCCCATGGTGCAGAGGATCACCTCCACATTGTGGGGCGCCAGCGCGGCGATCAACTCGAGGGCGTAAGCCCAGACCCCGCCGACGGTGTCGGCGGTCATGAGCACCTTCATGGCGCCCCTCCTCCTCCCCTCCCGCTATGGCACGATCAGCGCCTTCATGAACCCGTGCGGGCGGTCGCGCGTCATGTCGAGGGCGGCGTCGAGTTGGTCGAGGGGGAAACGGTGCGTATAGAGGGGCATGGGATCCAACTCGCCCGCCACTACCGCCGCCACGGCGGCGCGCATGCCCGCCGTGTAGACTCGCACGTCGCGCTCGTGGGCGTTGATCACGTCGAGCCCGCGCCAGTTCCATAGCTGCATGTTCACCTGGCGCGGCCCATCCTGGTGGTACCCCGCGATCACGAGGCGGCCGCGCTCGCACGTCAGCTCGGCGGCGAGGTCCAGCGGCCACTGGCGGCCGGTGGCCTCGATGACGCACTGGCACAGGGTGCCCCCCGTGAGCGCCCCGACGCGCTCGATGATGCGCTGATGGTCGTCCATGGGCACGATCTCGTCGGCGCCCATGGCCCGCGCCACCTCCAGGGCGTAGGGCCTACGGCCGATGGCGATGACGCGCCCGCCGCGCAGGTGGGCGAGTCGCGTGAGCAGCGCCCCGAGGAACCCGATCCCTACGACGGCCACTGTCTGCCCATCGCGCACGTCGCTGCGCACCATGATATTCATGGCGCACCCCAGCGGCTCGCCGGGGAAGGGGTGCCCGTTCAGCGTTGGGGGCAGCGCCACCACGGCGCCCACCGGCGCTACGTCATACTCGGCATAGGCGTGATCCGACAGCAGCGCCACCCGGTCGCCGGGCCGCACGGCGCGCACGCCGGGCCCCACGGCGTCCACCCGCCCCCACCCCTCGTGGCCAAGCTGCCCGGGCGCCATGGGGTAGGTGAACCAGGGCTTGCCCTCCCACGGGGGGAGGTTCGAGGCGCACACCCCACACCCCTCCAGCCGCACGCGCACCTGCCCGGCGCCCGGCTCCGGCAGTCGCGCCCGCACGACCTCGATCCGGCCAGGCGCAATGACGACGGCGGCGGCCATGGTGGGCGTCGCACCACCGCCAGAGTGAATGGGCTCAGCCATTGCCTGCCTCCCAATCCGGCCCCCGCACCGCATCCGCCAAGCCTCGGTGCGTCGCTGCCAGCCACCGGTAGAGGCGCGTCACGCCCTCCTGCACCCCGACCCGCGGCGCCCAGCCGATGGCGGCACGCAGCCGTGATGTATCCGAGATGTAGTAACGCTGGTCGCCCGTGCGCCAGTCGGCGTAGGTGATCTCGGGCAGGGAGCCATGCAGCCGCTCCAGCAGGTCTAGCAACTCGACGAGGCTGATGGCGTTCGCCGGGCCGCCCCCCACGTTGAACGACTGGCCCGTCAGCGCGGCCATGTCGTCACACACCCGCAGCAGCGCCTCCACGAGATCGTCGACGTACAGCGCGTCGCGCACCTGCAAGCCGTCGCCATAGATGGCGATGGGCCGCCCTTCCAGCACGCGGATGGCAAAGTGGGCGATCCACCCCTGGTGCTCGGTGCCAAACTGGTGTGGGCCATAGATGCAGCTCATGCGAAACACTGCCGCCGGCAGACCAAAGGTGCGCGCATAGTCGATGACGTACTGGTCGGCCGCCCCCTTGGAGCACCCATAGGGGCTGCGAAAGTCCAGCGGGCGCGTCTCGGCGACACCGCGCTCGGCAATGGCGGGATCGAGGGGCTCGTAGCGCGTGCCGTTGCGCGCCAACGCCAGGTCCGCCAAGTCGCCGTACACCTTGTTGGTAGAGGTAAAGATCAGCGGCGGCGGATCGGCCAGCAGACGCATCTCTTCGAGGAGGTTCAGGGTGCCACGCACGTTCACGTCGCAATCGTGGATGGGGTTGTCGAGGCTCCGGGTGACCGCCACCTGGGCCGCCAGGTGGTAGACGGCGTCCGCACCTGTCAGGGCCCGCCGCAGCGCATAGCGGTCGCGCACGTCGCCGATCTCGATGCTCGGGCCGCCCGACGCGCCGCCGTCGCCGTGCGTGTCGCGGAGCCAGCGCAGGTTGCGCTCCACCCCCACGCGCGACAGGTTGTCATAGATGATTACGCTTCGCCCCTCGCTCAACAGTCGATGGGCGAGGTTGGTGCCGATGAACCCAGCCCCTCCGGTGATCAGCGTGTGACGGCGCCCCTCAGCCGGCGCGCGCCGGCCGTCGCCCAGGCGCACGGCGTGGCGCACCGCCTCGGCCCCGCCCCCCGCCCACAGGTGGTAGAGGGGCTTGGGCTTGCCGTCGGCGTACTTGACGCCGAAATGGTACTCGCGCTCGTCTACGTGAAAGCCGTCGATAGTGGGCTTGTTGGGGTCGAGATCGTACATCGAGTACCAGTAGACGCGCTCCACCGGCGCCTCGATGGCGCGCACAAAGGCGCGCAACTGCCCCCGCTGGTCGTGATGCCAGGTGGAAAAGCCCGTCTCGGTGATCCAGACCTCGGCGTCGGACCCGTGGCGCTCGAGAGTCTCGCGCATGTGCTCGATCTGGGGCGCCCACCCCTGCCACCCCGACTCCAGCGCCCCCGGGAAGCCATGGGCGCCCACGGCGTCGATGTAGGCCATCACGCCATAGTCGCACATCAGGCCCAGCCAGTCAGGATCGATGGGGCTCAGCCCGCCGAGGACGGTCCTCTTGCCCAGCCGACGAACCCAGTACGCGGCACCGCCCACCATCTCGGCAAAGATGGCCCAGCCGGGGTCCATGATCCAGTCCCACTCGCTCAGGTTGTTGGGCTCGTTCCAGAGTTCGACCCACTCCAGATAGCGGTCGAACTCGGTGATAAACACGTCGAGGAAATCGGCGTACGCCTTGGGATTGCGCGGCGGGGCGCAGGTCTTGGGGGCGAGCGCCTCCGACGGCGGCGTGTAGAGAAAGCAGGGTAGGACGTTCACCTCCCGCGCCAGGCGTGGCATGAGCCAGCGGTACCACTCGGGGCCCTCGGGGCGATGCCAGTCGGCCCAGGAGATGCCGGTGCGCAGTTCGGTGACACCCAACGCCTCCATGTCGGCCAGCAGGCGCTCGACGCGCTCGCGGTCGCCGATGTGCAGCCACTCTACGAGGCCGACGAGCGGCCTGGGAGCTGAAGGAGCGCCACGGGGTGCATCGGCGCTCGTCATCGCGGCGACACCTCTCCCCACTGCAGGCCGCGCGCCGCGAGTTCCGCCTGGGCCTGGCCCACGTGATCCTCGGCCGTCTGCCGCTGGAGCCAGTCGGCCAGTTCGGCCAGCCCCTCGTCCAGCGTCACGCGGGGCTCATAGCCCAGGGCGGCCCGCGCCCGGCTGATGTCGGCGTAGCAGTGGCGCACGTCGCCCACGCGATAATGCCGCGTGATGGTGGGCGCGAGGTCGGGACGCCCGAGGGCCGCCGCGAGGCGCTCACCGAGGGAGCGCACCGTGTGGCACACCCCGCTCCCCACGTTGACCACGCCGCCCACCTCGGGCGTCTCCAGGGCCAAGCGGACGGCCCGCGCCACATCGTGCACGCTCACCAAGTCGCGGCGCTGCTCGCCGTCCTCATACACCAGGGGAGAGTGGCCGTTGAGGAGCCGCGCCGCGAATATCGCCAGGACGCCGGTATAGGGGTTCGAGAGGGCCTGGCGCGGCCCATAGACGTTGAACAGGCGCAGCGCCACGGTGGGGATGTCGTATGCGCCGCCTACCAGCAGGCTCATGCGCTCCTGGTCATACTTGGAGAGGGCATAGACCGAGGTCAACGCCGGCGCCTTGGTCTCGGGAGTGGGGAGCGGCTCCAGGGGCGCGCCGCCCTCGTCCAGCGGCTCCCACACTCCCTGCCGCAGGTCCTCGGGGGAGCGCGTGACGTCCTGCCGTAGCGCGCCGTCGGCGGAGCGGTAGAGCCCCTCGCCATAGATGCTCATACTGGAGAGCACTACGAGCCGCGATACGGGGCTGCGCAAGAGGGCCTCCAGCAACACGGCAGTGCCGAGGTTGTTGGCTCCGGTGTAGGCGGCGATCTCGTACATGCTCTGGCCAACGCCCACGGCAGCGGCACAGTGGACGACGGCATCCACTCCGCGCAGGCTCCTGGCGACGACGTCGGGGTCGCGTACGTCCCCGACCACCAGTTCCACCTCGGGATCGAGATAGTCCGGCCGCCGCCGGCCGGAACCATGCACCTGGGGCACCAGGGCGTCGAGGGCGCGCACGCGATAACCATGCGCCAGTAACTCGTCGGCCAGGTACGAGCCGATGAACCCCGCCCCACCCGTGATCAGGACGCTCTCGTCCACTCCCTCCCCCCACTCTCGGGTCGTGGGCCTCTGGCGCGACATCCACCCACGCCCTCCAAGGTCCATAGACAGGCTCCGGGTGGGCCCCGGGAAGGGCCCACCCGGCAGCACGTAACGATCGGGCTAGATCGTCCCGGTTAGCAGTAGGACCACCAGGATGATGAGGATGAGCGTGAGTAAGCCACTCGGCACGTATCCCCAACTCCGGCTATAGCCCCAGGTGGGCAGGGCCCCGATCAACAGCAGGGCCAGGATGATGATGATGACGGTCCACATATGAACGCTCCTTTCACCGCCCCAGGAGGGCCCCCATTTGGCATCGCCGACCCGCCCGGGCATCTATGACAGCGGCGCAGTCGCCACGGCGCTAGCGCCGCTCAATGGCTATCGACGCGTCCGTTCGCGCTCCACCCAGTAGGGCTCGGACCCGTAAAAGCGGTACACCTCGAGCATCCAATCGCGGTCCGCGGTCTGCGGCCAGTCGTTCTTGTCGAACCCCGGCGCGTTCTCCAGTCGCTGGCGATCGATGTCCAGGATGAACGCCTTGCGGTCGGTGTCCAACCTCATGGCATCCCAGGGGATGGCGAACAGCTTGTCGCCGATTCCCAGGATGCCGCCGAACGACAGGACGGCATAGCCGACGCAACCGCTATCGATATCGAGCATCACCTCCTCGAGCTTGCCCAGCTCCTCTCCCTTGGAGTTGATGACTCGATCACCCATCAGCGTGCTCGCGGAGAGCAAACGCGGGCTATCCATACAGGTACGCCTCCTTACCTGACACTATCAGACACCACGAGCCGACGGACGCACGTCCGTCGGCTCAACTCACTGCTCCGTCTCGCGCATGAAAGCGTTGACGCGATCCTCCGCCTCTTGCCGGGTGTAGCCGTATTTTTCCTGGAGCTTGCCAATGAGGCGGTCGCGGCGCCCCTCGATCTGGTCGATCTCGTCATCGGTCAGTTCGCCCCACGTCTCCTTGATCTGACCGCGCAGCTGCTTCCACTGGCCCTTGAGGACATCGGACACCATGGCGACGATCTCCTTTCATCTCCCCGCTTCAGGATACGCGGTGCGCACCGAGGCCGCTCGCGAGCGACGCCGCGGTGGACAGCGATGGCAGGCATGGTGCATGGTGGTGGGGTTCAGACGATAGTGGGGAGAGGGAACAAGCGTACGAGCGGTGCGCGAATACTGTAGTATGTATATCTACTATCTACATTGTAGGGCAGGGGGTGGGTTCTGTCAAGGGTAGGTGCGGGAGTCCAGCATCTTGAGCTGTGAGCCGGCGTTGATGAGCCATCAGTCCTGCGAGGAGCGAGCATCGGGGATGGCCGGCGCAGGCGTTGGGGTAACGCCATGCCCCGGCGGGCGACACGGAAGATACGCGGCGCCGGAGGCTCGGTCCCGTGGCGCCATGCCCTACGCGCACGATAGGCGCAGCGTTAGCAATGACCCAGATGCGCACGACCTCGACGCGATCGACTGGTCGCGCGCTTCGGGGCCATGGCCCCATTCCTATCCAGCTCTGGCCGGTCTAGCGTGGCTTTGACCTGCCAAAAAGCCGTTTGAGGCTGAAACCGGTCTCAGGGGGGCGGATCGCTTTGGGATCAATTCCTACCCCTCTGAAGAGGTCCTCGACACTGATCGCGCCCTGCTTGAAGGCCTGCATGATCTTGCCGAGAGCCTGGTCTTTCTTCTCAAACCCCCCATCGGAGGCGTACACCTCCTTCTCCACTTCCATGAGGAGCAGTACATTCTCCCGGGTGGGGAGCACTCCCTTTTCGGCCATGAGCGCCAGTCCCTTCTTCATACCGACCATCTGGTTCAAGAGAGAAAGGTCCGGCACGGCCGCTTCTGCAGAATCCCGTTCGCTTGGTAGCATCTGTGAGCCCCCTGTGCATGGCGCAACAATACTGACAGGACCAAACTCGTGACAGAGCCCAGCCACGTACCGCGGAGCTGCCTCTGCCGTCGTAGTGACGCCGGGGAGGAGACCATAGTTCGCGGCGAAATACCCGTCGCACCGGCATATCCCGGACATCGAAGAGGAGACGCCGCATCCTCAGGGATGCGAGGTCCCGCGACTAGGCGCGGACGCAAGAGATCATACCCCAGCTTACCACCGATGAGGCCAAAAGTCGAGCAGGGGCGACAGAAACCTATGTCAAGAAGTGTATTGCCGCGACCGTGCCGCACCGTGGCTTGGGGTGGAGTGACCGGACAGCGCCGCCCGCCACTCCATCTACCAGAACCGCGTCATCCCCGCCCCCAGGCGCTCCGTGGGGCGACGGGTGAACCCGTAGCGCTCATAGAACCCCTCCTTGCCCGCCGCCGCCATGAGGCCGACGACCGCTCCGGGCACGGCGTGGGCGCCGAGGTAGGCCATGACGCGGTCCATGAGTTGGGCTCCGAGGCCGCGCCCCTGGTGATCGGGGTGCACGATCACGTCCTGGATGTAAAACGTCATGCCGCCGTCGCCGATGACGCGCGCCATCGCCACGACGACGTCGTCCAGCAGGGCGCACACGCCATAGAGGGACCGCGCCAGGCAGGGCTCGGCCACCTCCACGGGATAGGCGCCCCACCCGACGACAACGCGCAGCCGGTTATAGTCGGCGACGTCGGGGAGCTGCTCGACACGATCGACCGCGAGGGAGCGAACCTGATCGCCATCGTCGGCGACGCCTTCGCCAAGCCGATCAACCGGGCGCTCGGCGCCGAGCCCGACCGGTGGGACCTGTCCAGCCTCGTCGCCATCACGTCGTCGGGCGTGATGTTCTCCGAGCCGGTGAAGCAGGAGCTGCTCGGCCGCGTCCCCGGGGCGCTGATCCTCGATGCGTTCAGCTCGTCGGAGGCGGTCGGCATGGGCCAGTCGATCTCCTCGGCCGGCGCCGAGGCCAAGACGGCGAAGTTCAGCGTCGGCGAGAACACCCGGGTGCTCGACGACGACCTACGCGACGTCGAGCCCGGCTCCGGCCAGACGGGCCGAGTGGCGGTCGGCGGCTTCCAGCCGATCGGCTACTACAAGGACCCCGACAAGTCGGCGGCGACGTTCGTCGAGGTCGACGGCCGGCGCTACTCCATCCCCGGCGACTTCGCCCAGGTCGAGGCGGACGGCTCGATCACGCTGCTCGGCCGCGGGTCGGTGTGCATCAACACCGGCGGCGAGAAGGTCTTCCCCGAGGAGGTCGAGGAGGCGCTCAAGCTCCACCCGGCGATCACCGACGCGGTCGCGGTCGGCCTCCCCGACGAGAAGTTCGGCGAGGCGATCACCGCGGTGGTCGAGCTGGCCCCCGACGCCGAGCTCGACGAGGGCGACGTGATCGCCCACGTCAAGGGCCGGCTCGCGGCGTTCAAGGCCCCGAAGCGGGTGCTGCCGATCGACACGATCGGCCGCGCCCCCAACGGCAAGGTCGACTACAAGCGCCTCCGGGCCTGGGCCGGCGACCAGACCGGAGACTGAGCCCCTGCCGGTACCGTCCGCCGAGCCGCGATCGGGTTCGCGACTCGGGCAGACTGTCGGACATGAGCAACCCGCTGCTGTCGCCCGACCGCTTCCAGCCCGAGCGCAGCGGTCCCCCGACCGCCTGGCCCGACGGATCGACCGGGGCCGCGCCCGGCGGCAACGCGGCGGGCCCCACGCCCGGATTCGGCAGCTACGGCGCGCCGGGCACTTTGGGCGGCCCGCAGGGCGGGCACGGGTCCGGCTACGGCGCGGGACCCGGCCCGGAGCTCGGCGACGCGGCGCTCGGAGGCCACAGCCCCGGCTACGGCACGGTCCCGCCGGCGGCCGACAACCTCCCCGGCAGCCCCTGGCCCCCGCCTCCGGCCGGGCCGGGCGCGACCGAGACGCTGCGCCGCGGCGGCGTCGCCAGCGCGACGGCGGTGCTGCTCGCCATCGTCGCCGTCGCCGCCATGTTCGGCTGGCGCCTGGTCACCCTCACCACCGAGACCAGCCGCGAGGTCGTCGACGGTGTCCTCCAGACCGTCGAGCGCACGACGGTCTCGTCGATCCAACCGTGGGCGTTCGCGGGGCCGATCCTCGGCCTCGTCATCGTGATCGTGTGCGCCTTCAAGCCGATGTGGGCCCGTTTCCTCGCTCCCGTGTACGCGGTCGGCCAGGGCATCTTCATGGGCGCGGTGTCCCACGTGTTCGAGGCGTCCTACCCCGGCATCGTCGTGCAGGCGGTCGCCCTGACCTTCGCCGTGTTCCTCGCCATGCTCGGCCTCTACGCGACCGGCCGCATCCGGGTCACCCCCCGGTTCCGGCTCGTGGTGATCGCGGCGACGATCGGCGTGGTGCTCGTCTACGCGGTGTCGATCGTGCTGTCGCTGTTCGGCGTGGACGTGCCCTTCATCCACGACGGCGGCCCGATCGGCATCGCCTTCAGCCTCCTCGTCGTCGGCATCGCCGCGCTCAACCTGGCCCTCGACTTCGACTTCGTCGACCGGGCCGAGCAGGCCGGCGCGCCCAAGGCCCTCGAGTGGTTCGCCGCCCTCGGTCTCGTCGTCACCCTCGTCTGGCTCTACCTCGAGATCCTGCGCCTGCTCGCCAAGATCCGGAACAACTGACCCGGTTTCCGCGGGTCGCCGGCCCGTCGGTAGCGTCCGGGGCGGCCCCGCCGACCCTCCGCGGGGACCCGACGTTGGAGGAGCACGGCTCAAATGGCAGATCTCGGATACGACGGCAAGGTCGCGGTCATCACCGGCGCCGGGGGTGGCCTCGGCCGGTCCCACGCCCTCGAGCTGGCCCGGCGCGGCGCCCTGGTCGTCGTCAACGACCTCGGCGGCTCGGTCGACGGCGAGGGCGGCTCGCACACCGCCGCCCAGCAGGTCGTCGACGAGATCAAGGCCGCCGGCGGCGACGCCGTCCCCAACTACGACTCGGTCGCCACGCCCGAGGGCGGCGCCGCCATCGTCCAGACCGCCCTCGACGCCTTCGGCCGCGTCGACGTCGTGATCAACAACGCCGGCATCCTCCGCGACGCCTCGTTCAAGAACATGGACGCCGAGAAGCTCGAGCCGGTGATCGACGTCCACCTGAAGGGCGCCTTCTACGTCACCCAGGCGGCGTGGAACCACATGCGCGAGCAGAACTACGGCCGCATCGTCAACACCTCGTCGGCCGCCGGCATCTTCGGCAACTTCGGCCAGACCAACTACGGCGCCGCCAAGGCCGGGCTGGTGGGCCTCACCCGCGTGCTCGCCGTCGAGGGCGCCAAGAACAACATCAAGGCCAACGCCATCGCCCCCGTCGCCAAGTCGCGCATGACCGAGGATCTGCTCGGCCCGCTCGTCGACAAGCTCGGCCCCGAGTTCATCACCCCGGTGGTTGCCTGGCTGGCCCACGAGGACTGCCCTGTCACCGGCGAGGTCTACTCGTGCGGCGGCGGCCACGTGGCCCGGGTCTTCACCGGCGTCACCAAGGGCTTCACCGACACCGAGAGCCTCAGCGTCGAGGACATCCGCGACAACTTCGACCAGATCCGAGACGAGGACGGCT
>ERZ747221.1129-NODE-1129-length-27632-cov-4.121357_pt1 | contig 27632 bp, 18 predicted proteins | sample MGYA00374949_ERZ747221 | MGnify/ENA primary metagenome ERZ747221 (study PRJEB28779, sample SAMN05720172) | bioreactor metagenome | isolation source: Anaerobic biogas reactor | place: USA:Washington, USA | collected 2015-08-08 ... | reverse complement strand
GCCGGAGGTCGCGCGGGAGATATTGCGGCGGGAAGGGATCGATCCCGACGAGCCGTGGGTGGGGATCAACCTGCGGCCGGTGGTGGAGCCGGATATCGATAACGCCGAGACGGCGGCGACCATGGGGCGGCTGGCCGAGGAGCTGGCCGAGACGCGCCGCGCGCAGTTGGTCTTTTTGCCCTTTGGGCTGCACCCGCGCATCCCCGCCGAGAACGACCTGACCATGGTCGAGCCGCTGCGGGCGGCGCTGAGGCATCCCGAGCGGCTGCGCGTGCTGCGGCATCCCTGCACGCCGCCCGAGATGAAGGCGCTCTTGGCCCAGATGGATTTCGGCATCCTGGAGCGGCTGCACGCGGCCATACTGGCGGCCAGCGCGGGCGCGCCGTTCGTGGCGCTGGATTACGACGACAAGGTGGCCCAGTTCGTGCGCGCCATCGGCGGGGAGGCGCGGCTCATCCCCCTGCGCGGGCTGCGCGAGGACCAGGCCCGCGCCACCCTCGCCGCGGCGGAAAAGGATAGCCCACCGCAGAGACGCGGAGAACGCAGAGAAAACACCATGGAGGAGCGCCAAGAGGGCCTGCCTCCTGCATCATCATCCTCTGCGCCCTCTGCGCCTCCGCGGTGACTTGGCTTGTGGAGAGGACACACAGATGACCGTGGACGAACACAAGGTGCTGGTGATCGGGCTGGACGCGGCGACGTTCGACCTGATCCTGCCGTGGGCGGCGGAGGGCAAGCTGCCGCAGATGGCGCGGCTGCTGGCGCAGGGCGCGCACGGCCCGCTGCGCTCGGTGCCCAACCTCAACAGCCTCTCCGCCTGGACCACCTTTATGACCGGCGTCAACCCGGGCCGGCACGGCGTCTATTGGTTCTACGAACGCAAGCCGGCCAGCTATGACATCCGCTTCCTCAACGGCGGCGACATCGCCGCGGCGCGCTTTTGGGAGATCGCCGGCGCGGCGGGCAAGCGCGTGGGCGTGATCAACGTGCCCATGACCTTCCCGGCCAAGCCGGTGAACGGCTTTCTCATCGCCGGCATGGACGCGCCCGACGAGTCCAGCGCGGGGTTCACCTACCCGCCCGAGCTGGCCGCCGAGCTGCAACGCCAGGGCGGCTACCTCATCGACACCAACATCCTGGGCTATGCCCGCGCCGGACGCCGCGAGCAGGCGCTGGCCGTCACCCGCCAGGTGATCGACCGGCGCGCTCGCGCCGCCGAGCGGCTGATGCGCGAGCGGCCCTGGGACCTTTTCGTGGTGGTCTTTACGGCGCTGGACCGCATCCAGCACGCCTTTTGGCAGGCGCCGGGGGACGAATCACCCAGCGCCGAGCTGCCGCCTCATCAGGCGGTCAGCGACGCCGTGCTCGAGTTCTACCAGCGCTTGGACGCGGTGGTCGGGCGGCTGGTCGAGGCGGCGGGCGAGGGCGCCAGCGTGATGCTGGTCTCCGACCACGGCATGGGCGCCAACCCCCAGAGCAACATGTACCTCAACCCCTGGCTGGAGAGCCTGGGGCTCTTTCACAAAGCGGCGGACAGCGCCAAGGGCCAGGCGGGGCGGGCGCTGCGTTACCTGCTGCGACGGGCCGCCGCCCTGGCCGACGGCCTCTTGGGCAAGCGCTGGCGGCGGCGGATCATGCGCCTCTTGCCCGGCGGGCGCGCGGGGCTGGTGAGCAAGCTGCACCGCGCCCCCTGCGATTGGTCCCGCACCCGCGCCTATGCCGACTATATCCAGCCCGGCATCTGGATCAACCTGCGTGGTCGCGAGCCGCAGGGGATCGTGGAGCCCGGGGAGGAATACGAGGCGCTGCGGGCGCGGCTGATCGCGCTCCTCTCGCGCTGCCGCGACCCCCGCACCGGCGCGCCCATCGTGCGGGGCGTCTATCGCCGCGAGGAGGTCTATCGCGGCCCCCGGCTGGACCAGGCCCCGGACCTGCACATCGAATGGAACTATGACCAGGTCGTCTCCGGCTACCAGTTCGAGGACGAGGCGGGACAGACGGTGACGGTGGGCTCGGCGGCGGATATCGTGGAGCGGCGCAATATCGACGGCGACCACCGGCCCGACGGCATTTTCCTGCTGGCGGGGCCGGGCGCCCGGCGCGGCGGCGAGCTCGCCGGCGCGCGGATCGTCGATATCGCGCCCACGCTCCTGCACCTGCTGGGGCTGCCCGTGCCGGAGGACATGGAGGGGCGGGTGCTGACCGGCGCGCTGAGCGACGAGTTCGCCGCCCATCACCCCATCCAGCGCGGCCAGGCTACCCCGGCCAGCGAGGCCAAACGCGAGCTCTCCGACGACGAGGCGCGCCAGGTGGAGAGCCGCCTGCGCGGCCTGGGATACCTGGAATGAACGCCAGCGACTACCTCACCGAGCTGCTGCCCCAGATCGCCGCGGCCAAGCTCGCCTATCGGGGGTGGCGCCGCGCGCCGCGCCCCTTCACCCTGACCTTCTCCGTGACCAACGCCTGCCAGTCGCGCTGCCAGACCTGCCGCATCTGGGAGCTGTATCGCCAGCACCCCGAGCGCCGCGCCGACGAGCTGACCCTGGACGAGATCGAGCGGGTTTTCGCCAGCCTGGGGCGCGTCTATTTCTTTAACGTCAGCGGCGGCGAGCCGTTCCTGCGCGACGACCTGGCCGACATTTTCGAGCTGGCGCTACGCCACCTGACGCCCCGCGTGCTGCACTCGCCCACCAACGCCCTGGCCCCCCAGCGGGTGGAGGCGGCCACGGAGCGCGTGCTGCGCCGGATGCGCGAGCTCGGCCACGACGCTCCGCTCACCATCAAGCCCTCGCTGGATGGGATCGGCGCGCAACACGACGCCATCCGCGGCGTGCCTGGCAATTTCGAGCGGGTGTTGGAGACGCTGGAGCGGCTGAAGCGGCTGCGGGCGCGCTACCCTAACCTGCATGTGGAGGTGGGCACGGTGATCTCGCGCGCCAACATGGGCGACGTGGAGGCCATCGCCGCCTATGCCCATACCCTGGGCATCGAGAGCTACCGCCACGAGATCGCCGAGCAACGGGCCGAGTTCTTTAACCTCGGCGACCCCATCACGCCGACGCCGGAAGAGTACGCGGCGCTGACGCGGGCCTTTGCGCGGCAGATCCGGGAGAACGTGGCGGGCAAGCGCGAGCTGGCCCAGCTCACCGAGTCGCTGCGGCTGGTCTATTACGAGTACGCGGCGCGCATCCTGCAGGAAGGGCGGCAGGTGCTGCCGTGTTACGCCGGCATCACCAACGCGCACATCAACCCGTACGGGCAAGTCTGGCCCTGCTGCGTATTGGGCTATGATCAGCCGATGGGCGAGCTGCGCGAAGCGGGCTATGATTTCATGCGCGTTTGGCATTCGCCGCAAGCGGACGTGGTGCGGGCCTACATCAAGGCGGGGAACTGCGCCTGCCCCCTGGCGAACCAGGCCTACTCCAACATCCTCGCCAACCCCGCCGCCATGGCCAAGGCAGTCGGCAATCTGGTACAGTTCAAGATAGGCCACCGCCGAGACGCGGAGAACGCAGAGAGCAAGAGGGGTTAGGAGAGGAGAGCACCACGGAGACACAGAGAGCACGGAGAGAACAGGCACAAGAAAGGGGAAAAAGCTCTGCGCCCTCCGCGTCTCGGCGGTGGATTTCTTGATCGCCAATGAGGAGGAGTTTGATGAACGTGGTCAAACCGGAAAGCGTGGGCATGTCGTCAGAGCGGCTGGCGCGGATCAGACCGGTGATGCAGCGCTACGTGGACGAGGGCAAAGTGCCCGGCGTGCACACCCTGGTGGCGCGCCATGGGCAGATCGCGCACTCTGAGATCGTCGGCTGGGCCGACGTGGAGGCCAAGCGCCCCCTGGCCGAGGACACCATCTATCGCATCTATTCCATGACCAAGCCGATCACCTCGGCGGCGGTGATGATGCTCTACGAGGAGGGGCACTTTCAGCTCAACGACCCCGTCTCGCGCTACCTGCCCGAGTTCGCCGAGATGCAAGTGCTAGTTGGCGGGACGGCGGACGCGCCCGAGCTGGTCCCCGCGGAGCGGCCCATCACCGTCAAGCACCTGCTGACCCACACCGCGGGGCTGATCTACCCCTTTGGCGCGGACACGCTGGACCAGCTCTACCTGCGGGCCGGGGTGATGGACCCCTGCCAGACGCTGGCCGAGATGATGTCCAAGCTGGCCCGCCAGCCGCTGATCTTCCACCCCGGCTCGTCCTGGCGCTACAGCACGGCCATCGACGTGCTGGGCTATCTGGTGCAGGTCGTCTCCGGCCTGCCCTTCGAGCGCTTCCTGCAGGAGCGGCTGTTCGCGCCGCTGGGCATGGTGGACACGGCGTTCCTGGTGCCCCCGGCCAAGCTGCCGCGCTTCGCCCAGGTCTATATGCCCACGGAAGGCGGCGGGCTGCAGGTCCCGCAGTCCCGCCTGCTGGGCGATTTCGTCAACACGCCCCACTACCCCGGCGGCGGCGGGGGGCTGACCTCCACCATGCACGATTACCTGCGCTTCGGCCAGATGCTCTGCAACGGCGGGGTGCTGGACGGGGTGCGCATCCTGGGGCGCAAGACGCTCGAGCTGATGACCCAGAACCACCTGACGCCGGAGGTGCTCGCCAGCGACCTGGCCAAGACGACCCTGGGCCCCGGCATGGGCTTTGGGCTGGGCGGCGGCGTGGTGATGGATGTGGCGCAATCGGGTGTGGTCGGGTCCAAGGGGGTGTTCGGTTGGGGCGGCGCTGCCTCCACGACGTTCCGCATGGACCAGCGAGAAGGCCTCGTGTATCTCCTCATGACCCAACTCATGAACCATGCCTATCCCTTCGGCAGCCAGTTCCGCGTGCTGGCCTACCAGGCGCTGGCGGATTAGCAGAGTATGACCCACCGCGGAGACGCGGAGAACGCAGAGGACAAGAAGGGTCAAGAGAGCAGAAAAGCCGGGACGGTTGTCCCGGCTCTGCGCCCTCTGCGCCGCTGCGGTGGAGCTTAATCGGCCGCGGCGGGGCTGGCCTCCAACACCATGGGCTTGGCGTGGCGCATGGCCAGCGCGAAGGGGATGGAGCAGGCGATGAGCGCGCCGGTACCCAAAAAGATGCCCGTATAGCCCACGAAGGGCAGCACCGCCCCGGCGATCAGCGGCATGGCCACCGAGGTGACGTGGTTGATGCTCACGCCGGTGGAGAGGGTGGGCATGAGCTCTTCCTGCGGGGCCATCTTGTTGACATAGGTGTTCAGCCCCATGCTCATCAGCACCAGCATCTTCATCATCAGCGCCACGGGGATGAGCAGCCAGATGCTGCGGATGGTGGCATAGCCGATGCAGCCCAGCGCCAGCAGGATATAGCTGGCGGCCAGGGTCTTGCGCTCCCCGTGCCGGTCGATCATGTAGCCCATATAGGGCGAGGCGACAAAGTTGATCGCGCTGCTGGCAAGCAAGAGCGTGCTCGTCTGCCAGACCTCGAAATTGAACACCTTGACCAGGAACAGGGTGACAAAGGTGCCCAGCACCTCTTTGCGCGAGCCCTCGAAAAAGGTCAGCACGTAATAGAGCCAATAGCGCTTGCTCACCAGCATCTTGGGCTGGGGGCGGGCGGTGGCGCCGATGTTGCGCGGGAGCTTGAGCGTCAGCAGGCCGGAAAAGACAATGATCGCGCCGCCGATCACGTAATAGACTCGCAAGGACATATCCGCCAGCACCTTGGAGGAGAGGGCGATCACGCCCATGCCGGCGATGGCGGCCAGCGCCCCCACCGCGCCCAGCGCGCCCAGCACGCGGCCGGAGGTCTCTTTGGTGGCCATGCCCATGCTCAGCGAGGGATAGATGGGCATCCACATGTGCATGCCCAGGCTGGCCAGCAGCGAGGCAAAGACGAGCCCGCCATACGAGCTCACCGGCGCATAAAGGATGTAGCCGAGGCCCATCAGCACCACGGCGAGGACCGATTGATGGGCCAGGGGCAAGAAGCGGATCAGCGCGGCGATGAACATCAGGCTCAGCCCCGGGATCTCGCGGATGCCCTCCATGGCCAGCACCTGGCCGTCGGTGAGGCCCAGGGTTTCGACGAAAAAGTTCATGCTGGCGCCGCCGAGCACCCCCTGGCCGAAGCGGTTCAGGAAGGTCACGGCGGCCAGAATGATCAAGTTCCTGGACCAGATCGGCGCGGTCAGGTTGGATAGCACACGGTTCATCAGGCGATCACCTCAGAGGATACTTGGTGTCCCGGCGCGCGGCCTGGCAGCAGGCCACCATCGGGCTATTTTACCTGAATCGGCGGGATAGACAAGTCGCGCCGCGGGAAAGCCGGAACAGCGAGGAGGCGGCATGTCGGGGGTACCCTATCTACTCATCCCCTCGCCCTGGGGCGAGATCGCGCTGGCCTGGTCGGAAGAGACGGGGCGCGTCCGGCGGGTGTTCCTGCCCCGGCCGGGGAGATCCGCCACGACGGCGCTGGCGGCGGCCTATCCGCAGGCGCGGGCGGGCTCCACCGCGGCGATGCGCGCGCTGGCCGCCGATCTGCAGCGCTACCTGGACGGCGCGCCCATCGTCTTTGACCTGGGCGGGCTGGCGCTGGAGGCGTGCTCACCCTTCCAGCAGGCGGTGCTGCGCGCCGAGCACGCCATCCCCCGCGGCTGGGTGAGCACCTATGGCCGCCTGGCCCGCCATCTGGGCCTGCCGAGCCATGCGCGGGCGGCGGGGAGCGCGCTGGCGCACAACCCCTTCCCTCTGCTCATCCCCTGCCATCGCGCCCTGACCTCGGACCTGCGGCTGGGCGGCTTTCAGGGCGGCGCCGCCATGAAGCAGGCGCTGCTCCAGCGCGAGGGGGTCCAGGTAGCGGAGGGCCGGGCGCTCACGGAGCGGGTCTACTACTGAGCGCCCGCACGCCGTCCTCCGCGCGGCAGACATAGATCTGCGGCGTGAGGCCCGTGGCCTGGGCGTAGGCGGCGGCCACCGCCGCGGAAAAGGCCGCGGCCTGCCCGCTCTCCACCAGGTTCACGGTGCAGCCGCCAAAGCCCGCGCCGGTCATGCGCGCGCCATGGACGCCGGGCAGCGCCGCGGCCGCCTCCACCATGATGTCCAGTTGCTTGCAGCTCACCTGATAGTCGTCCCGCAGGCTGGCGTGGGAGGCGGCCATCAGCGCGCCAAAGGCGGCCAGGTCGCCGCGCTCCAGCGCCGCGATGCTATCCAGCACGCGCTGGTCTTCATAGACCACGTGGCGGCAGCGGCGGCGGGTCAGCTCGGGGAGCTCGGCGGCGCGGCGCTCGAACTCGGCGGGGGTCACGTCGCGCAGCGCGCGTACGCCCAGCAGCCGCGCCCCCGTCTCGCACTCCAGGCGGCGGGCGTTGTACTCGGAATCCACCAGCCCGCGCTGCACCCGCGTGTCGCAGACAATGATGGAGACGCCCGGCGGCACGGGGACCAGCTTGTACTCGAGCGAGCGGCAGTCGATCATCAGGGCGTGGTTGGCCTGGCCCAGCGCGCTGATGTACTGGTCCATGATCCCGCAGCGCATCCCCACGAACTCGTTCTCGGCCCGCTGCGCCAAGAGCGCCAGCGCCACCCGGTCCAGCTCCAGCCCATAGAGCGTCTTGAAGGTATAGCCGGTGGCCACCTCCACCGCCGCCGACGAGCTCAGCCCCGCGCCGATGGGCACGTCGCCGGTGATGACGGCGTTCATCCCGCCGATGCGATGGCCCTGCTTTTGCAGCATGAGCGCGACGCCGCGCTGATAGTTGCTCCAGCGCTGCCGGGGGTCGGGCCGGATATCGCCCAGGGAAAAGGCGGACTGGCCGCCCATGTCCAGCGAGTGGAGCTCGACGCGGTCATCGTCGCGAGGCGAGGCCGCGATCACCACCTGGCGGTCGATGGCCACCGGCATGACGAACCCGTCGTTATAGTCGGTGTGCTCGCCGATGAGGTTGACCCGCCCCGGCGCGGCGACCACCACTTGCGGCGGCGCGCCATAGAGCGACGCGAAGGCGCTGACCGCCCGATCATAGAGCACGCTGAGCGATGATGGCATGGCTATACCCTCCTGAATGGTCAAACCGGGGCGTTGGTAGTGCGCGATTGATCGCGCTCTGGCCGGAAGACGGCTCACTCCTCGATCTTGGGCCAATAGCCCAGCTTTTTCAGCAGCTCGGCCAGCTCGGCCATGCGGCCCTCGTCCACAGCCACGGCCCGCGGCGACAGGGCATAGCGGATAAAGGGCTGCACCTCGGGCAGGGCGCGGAGCTCGCCCATGGTCTCGGCGTCCCGCGCCACCAAGAGCGTCACGTTGGCCAGCTTGACGCGGCCAAAGCTCGCCGCCCACCCGCGAAGGCTCTCCGCCAGCTCGGCAGGGATGCGCCCGCCGGAGGCGCGCCGAAGAAAGGCGATGACCTGCTCCGCCTCCACGCCCTCGGCCATGCTCCGCCAGAGCGCCCGCTGGGTGATGCGATAGGTCAGCGCGCCGGCCGCGCCCTCTCGCTCCGCCAAGCGCTCCAACTGGTAGCGGTCGTAGAGGCTCGTCTCCGGCCAGGCGCGCACCCTCCCCTCGCGCTCCAGGGCGAGCGGGCGCTCGGGAACCTCCGGCCAGGCGACGCCCTCCACCTCCAGCAGCGCCGCGCCCGCCGGCGTCAGCGCAAAAGCGGCGGCGAGCTCGGGCTTGGCCGCCTCCCCGCCCAGCCGGGTGATCCCCAGCCAATGCAGCGGCCCGCCCACGTAATGGCGCAGCAGCGCCCCCTCGATGCGGTCCCAATGCTCATAGCCGCTGAGGTAGTGGCCGCTGGCGGCGTCGCGGATATACCAGGCGTCGTAATCGCCATCAGGCCGAAGGAAATCGGGCTGCCCTTGCTGCATGGCCCGCACCCAGCTCTCCAGCGCATACCAGGCCCCCGGCTGGAGCCGTCGCAGCTCGTCCAGCGCCCGCTGGCGGGGCAGGCGCGGGTCCAGGCGCGGCCCGGCCTGGTCCAGCCGCAGGCCAGGGAGCTGGCGCAGCTCGTTCCAGCCGCGGTCCTCGCGCCAGGCCTCCAGGAGCGCCCGGAGGCGTTGGGCCGGGGGCGCCTGCAGCCAGTCGCGCGCCGCCGGGCTGGGCCGCAGCCGCTGGCCCTCGCGGCGCAAGAGCCCCAGCCGCAGCGTGAGCCGCTGGGCCCAGGCCACATAGCCCTCGTCGGATCGCGAAAGCCGCTCTCGCAGCGCAGCCACGTCGCGGCGGGCCAGGTAGGCGCCCTGGGCCAGCCGCAGCTCGTGGCTCCGCACATAGCTGAGGAGCGCCAGGATGTCGGCGGGCAGGTCCGGGCCCTCCAGGGGGCGCGCCGGCGCTGGCCCCGGCTCCAGGCGCACCGGCTCCGGCGGCGCGGGCGCGAACGGCAAGAGGCTGAGCAGGTCCGGCGGGATGAAATAGACCTCGCCGCGATCCTGGCTGACCAGCCCGTAGCCGCGATAGACCAGCCCCAGGTACCAGAGCCGCTCGGCGGGCGATTCCGGCGCCAACCAGGGGCGGGTGCGCTCCAGCTTGGCCGGGCCCGGCCGGTCGATCTTGCCGTGGTCGCGCAGCCAGGCGCGCGCGGGGACCAAGCCACGCTTGGCCACGTCGGCCAGGGCCGCCATCTCGGGCGGGCTCAGCCGGGCCAGTACCTCCGCCACCGCCTCCGGCGTCAGTATCCGGCTGGCCAGCGCCTCCACCACCGCCGCCTGCGCCTCCTCGGACTCGATCTCGGCGCCGCGCACGGTCAGGCCCCAGCCCTGGGCGATGGCCTCCAGCATCACCGGCGGATACTCGATCAGGCATTGGCGCAGCTCTTTCATGCCGCCCATTATAGCCGGTTGCGCGCCCGCGTCCAACGCCCCGTCTTGCCAGCCCCCCGAAGCGGCCTATAATGCGCCGGTGTCGATAGAAGCAAGGAGGCGCTATGCACAGGGAACCCTTCCGGGGCATCTATACCATCCCTTCCACGCCCTTTCAGGAGAACGGCGAGATCGACGTGCCCAGCTTGCGCCGCCTGGTGGATTTTTGCATCGAGTGCGGGGCGCACGGCCTGGTCTTCCCCGTCAACGCCAGCGAGTTCACCTCCCTCAGCGACGCGGAGCGGATGACGCTTGCCGAGGCGCTGGTGGAACGCAACGCCGGCCGCGTCCCGGCCATCATCGGCGTGGCCGGGGTGACGCAGGAGGTGGCCGCCCAGTTCGCCGCCCACGCCCGCCAGATCGGCGCCGACGGCGTCATCGCCATGCCGCCCTACATCAAGCGCGCGGCGCTCTCCGACCAGGTCATCCTGGACTATTACCGGGCCATCGCGGACGCGGCGCGGCTGCCGGTGTTCATCCAGAACTATGACCCGCCCATCGGCACCAACATGGGCGCCGAGTTCCTGCTGCGGCTCTGCCGCGAGATCGAATGGGTCCGTTATGTCAAAGAAGAGACCACGCCCAGCACGCTCAAGCTGAGCGCCCTGCTGGCCGGGAACGACGGCTCGTGCTGGGGCGTCATGGGCGGCGCCGGCGGGCGCTACCTGATCGAGGAGTACCGCCGGGGGTCGTGCGGCAACATGCCCGGCTGCCACGTCACCGACGTGGTGGTGGCCTTTTGGAACGCGCTGGAGGCCGGCGACGAGGCCCGCGCGCTGCACATCTATAAAGAGATGGCGCCCCTCTTTTTCTTCGAGCACCAGCTCTCGGGGATGTACAAGGAGGTGCTCTACCGCCGCGGCGTGATCGCCTGCCCGCTCAAGCGCAACGGCAAAATGCCGCTGGACGAGACGGCCTCGCGCTACCTGGACGAGATCCTCGCCAACCTGGCGCCGCTGATGACCTGGAGAGCCTGAGATGAAGATCACCGACCTCAAGACGTTCGTCGTCGGCAATCCCTGGAAGAACTGGATTTTCGTCAAGCTCTACACCGACGAGGGGATCACCGGGCTGGGCGAGGCCACCGGCGGCCTGGCGACCAAGCCCCACCTGGGCGACCTCGAGGAGCTGGCCCGCTTTGTCATCGGCGCGGACCCCGCCCACCCCGACGCCCTATGGCGCAAGATGTACAAGGCCCGCTTCCTGACCCCGGTGCTGGCCATGGCCGGGATCGAGCTGGCCTGCTGGGACATCCTGGGCAAGAGCCTGGGCGTGCCGGTCTGGCAGTTGCTGGGCGGCCAGCACCGCGACCGGCTGCGCGCCTACGCCAACGGCTGGTACAAGGGCCCGCGCGACCCCGCCTTTTTCGCCGAGAGGGCCGCCGAGATGGCCGCGCGCGGCTACACGGCGCTCAAGTTCGACCCCTTCGGCGGGGCCTATCGGCAGATCGACCGGCAGAGCGAGCGGCTGGCCCTACACATCGTGCGCGCTGTCCGCGAGGCGGTGGGTCCGGACGTGGATATCTGCATCGAGGGCCACGACCGCTTTAGCGTCAGCCACGCCATCCGCATCGGGCGGGCGCTGGCCGAGTTCGGCCCCATGTTTTTCGAGACGCCGGTGGATTCGCGGGACCTGGCGGCCACGCTGGAGGTGGCCCGCGCCATCCCGGTGCCCGTGGCCCTGGGCGAGCGCTTCAGCCGCGTCGGCGAGTTCGTGGACCTGCTGGCCCCCCGCGTGGTGGACATCGTCCAGCCGGAGGTGATGCACCTGGGCCTGGCCAACCTGAAAAAGGTCTGCGGCATCGCCGAGGGGTGCGAGGCGCTGGTGGCCGCCCACCAGGCGCAGAGCCCTTTCTGCACCGCCGTGAACGCCCACCTGCACGCCAGCATCCCCAATTTCCTGATCCAGGAGAACTTTGACGACTCGGCGGAGCCGTGGACCTGGGACCTCTTGCGCGGCGTGCCCCGGGTGGAGCGGGGCTACCTGCCCGTGCCCGACGCGCCCGGGTTCGGCGTGGAGCTGGACGAGGCCGAGGCCGCCCGGCACCCCTACGGGGCCAGGAATTTCATGATGCTCTTCGAGGAAGGGTGGGAGACCCGCCGCCCGGCGAGCTGAGGTCCAGGCCGCCGGCTTTTCCGACGCGAGCGCGAGGGGAGGCAAGCCCAATGAAGACCGCTGTCAAGATCGCCATCATCGGCGCGGGGAGCGCCACCTTTGCCGCGGGGATCGTGCGCGACCTCTGCGTGACCCCCGGGCTGCACGGCAGCCACGTCGCCCTGATGGACATCGACGCGCGGCGGATGGGCAACGTCGCGCAGATGGCCGAGCGGCTCAACGCCCAGTTGGGGGCGGGCCTGAGCTTTTCGCAGACGCTGGACCGCGCGGAGGCGCTGCGCGGCGCCGATTTCGTGCTCAACACGGCCCAGGTCGGCGGCCACGATTGGACCGAGGCGCAGCGCAGCCTGGCCGAAAAGCACGGCTATTACCGGGGGGCGCGGCTGCACGACTACGGGCAGGCGGCCTTTTTCCTGGAGGTGGCCCGCGACGTGGCCCGGCTCTGCCCCAACGCCTGGCTGATCCAGTCGGCCAACCCCGTGTTCGAGGGCTGCACCCTGATGCACCGCGAGACGGGGATCAAGGTCTTGGGCCTCTGCCACGGCCACTATGCCTACGAGGAAGTGGCCCAGGTGCTGGGGCTGGAGAAAGACAAGGTCTCGGCGCAGGTGCCCGGCTTTAACCACTGGATATGGATGACCGACTTTCGCTACGAGGGGCGGGACGCCTACCCCCTACTGGACGAGTGGATCGCCACCAAGGCGGAGGCCTATTGGGCCGAGACGGACAACACGCGCACCTGGAGCCAGAACCAGATGACCCGCGCCGCCATCCACCAATACCAGATCTATGGCTACATGCCCATCGGCGACACGCCGCGCATGGTGGGGTGGTGGTATCACACCGACCTGGCCACCAAGCAGCGCTGGTACGGCCACCTGGGCGGGTTCGACTCGGAGATCGGCTGGGGCATCTACCTGCAAGAGATCGGCCGCCGCGTGGAGCGGGTGGAGCAAGCCGCGCTGGACCTCAGCCGGCCGGTCACGGACACCTTTCGCGCCGTGCAGAGCCGCGAGCAGATCGTGCCCATCATCAACGCGCTGGTCAACGACGTGCCGGGGCTCTATCAGGTCAACATCCCCAACCGCGGGCCGCTGATCCAGGGCTTTCCGGAGGACCTGGTGGTGGAGGTCCAGGCGGTGGTCAGCAGCGCCGGCATCCGCGGCATCGCCGTGCCGCCCCTGCCGCGCAGCCTGATGGCCTCGGCGATGATCCCGCGCTGGCACCGGGCCGAGCTGGAGGTGGAGGCGCTGCGCAGCGGCGACCGCCATTTGCTGCTGCACGCCCTATTGGCCGACCCGCGCACGCGCAGCCTGGAACAAGCCGAGGGGTTGCTCGACGAATGGCTGGCCGACCCGCGCAACGAGCGCGTGGCCCGCCTCTTTGGCGTCTAGGACACAAGGCAACGGAGGGAACATGACCCACATCGTTGGCATCCAGCGGCTTGAAGAGACCACCCGGCGCACCCGGTGCAGCGGCGACAACTGGCACATGACCTGGGCCCAGGACGACCGGCAATACGTCGGCCTGTGCGACGGCCGCGGCTGGCCCGAGATCGCGGGCTATACCGGCAAGGAATACAACACGCGGATGTACGCCATCCGCGGCGACCCGCCCCAGCCGGCCTTTGAGCACCTGCCCGGCTATCCCGACCTGTTCTCCGAGCCGCCGCTCCAGACCCACCGGTATTACGGTTTCGGCATCCTGGCCCTGGACGGGCGCATCTATCACTTCCTGAGCACGCCGAACCATCGCTTCTTTGGCGGGCCCAAGCCCCGCTTTGTCGGCGCCAAGCTGATCTATTCGCCGGACCATGGGCAGAGCTGGCGCAACCAGGACGGCGGGCCGGTGCGCTGGGAGCCGTGGGAGGAGCGCAGCCGCGCCAACATGGTTTTCTTCGAAGAGCCGGGGGAGGCCTTTGCCCTGCTGACCGTGCTGCAAATGGGCCGCAATTACGAGCACAACCGCGATGGCTACGTCTACGTCTATGCCCCCAACGGCAACGCCGAGGGGACGATGAACCAGCTCGTCATGTTCCGCGCGCGCAAGGAGCGCCTGCTCGACCGCTCCGCCTACGAGTTTTTCGCGGAGCGGCGGCGCGACGGCTCGGCGGCCTGGACGCCCGACATCGCCCAGCGGGGGGTGGTGCACACCTTCCCGGCGGGCTGGGTGAACACCCAAATCCATCCCTACGCCTGGCACCCCAGCGTGGTCTATGTGGCGCCGCTGGGCGTGTACCTGATGGCCAACTGGGGCATGGGCTGCGCCCCCGACGGGATGTGGTTCGGCAAGCCCAGCTATTTGGGCTTTTGGACCGCCCCGCAGCCCTGGGGCCCCTGGACGCAGGTCCACGAGGAGACCGCCTGGATGCCCGCGGGCGACCCCGCCGCGCGCGCCTACCAGCCGCAAATCTCGCCCAAGTGGATCGCCCCGGACGGCCGGTCCTTCTGGCTGGTGCACACGGATTTCCAAGAGATCGACGGGGGCAAGCCCTATTACAGTTTCAACTATCAGCAGGTCAAGGTCATCACCAAGTAGCGATCGAGGAGGGAATCATGGGCATTAGCCTGGGTTTGGTAGGTTTGGGCGCGTTCGGCAGCGCCTTTGCCGACCTGTTCATGAGCCACCCGCTGGTGGACCGCATCGCGCTCTGCGACCGCGAGCCGGAACGGGTGCAGCGCTTTGCGGAAAAAGAGTCGTGGAAGCGCAAGTTCAACCCGCGGGACGCCTACGCCTCGCTGGACGAGATCTGCCGCAGCGACCTGGACGCGCTGGTGATCATCACGCAGCCGTGGCTCCACGCGCCGCAGTGCATCCAGGCCATGGAGTCGGGCAAGCACGTCTATAGCGCCGTGCCCATCATCGAGATCCCCGACGCCGACGAGATCTTGGAGTGGTGCGACAAGCTGGTGACGACGGCGCGCCGCACCGGCCGCCACTACATGCTGGGAGAGACGACCTTCTACCGACCCGAGACCATGTATTGCCGCCGCCAGGCGCGGGCCGGGGCCTTTGGCGATTTCGTCTATGCCGAGGGCGAATACTATCACGACGTGGATAACCCCCACTCCAACCTGCGGCAGGTGATGCAGCGGCGCCTGGCCAGCACGGCCGGGCAGGAGTGGCTGGCCATCTCGGCGCAATACAAAGCGCGGGGCGTGCTCTCCGGGCCCATGCACTATCCCACCCACTCCACCAGCGGCCCCATCAGCGTGATGCGCGCGCACGCGGTCAAGGTCTGCTGCTGGGGCTATGCCAACCGCACCAACGACCCCTATTACGTCGAACATGGCGAGGCCTACAGCAACGAGACCGGCTTTTTCCAGATGAGCAACGGCGCCACCATGCGCATCTGCGAGCACCGCGAGATCGCCGTGCCGGGGCGGGAGACCTTCCGCGTCTATGGGACCAGGGGGAGCTTTGAGAACGACCAATGGCTGACCAACGCCCAAGCCACCCCGCTCACCGTGGACGAGATGCGTGATCCGCTGCCGACCGAGGTGCTGGAAGCCTTCCGCGAGGTGAAAAAGACCTCCGACGTCTATGGCGGCCACGGCGGCTCGCACGCCTACCTGGCCCACGAGTTCGTGGACGCCGTGGCCCACGGGCGAACGCCCGCCATCAACGCCTGGGAGGCCGCGCGCTACATGGCCGCGGGGGCCATGGCCCACAAGTCGGCGCTGCGCCAGGGCGAGCTGCTGGCCGTCCCCGACTGGGGCGACGCGCCCGCATGACGGCTCCTTGACGCTTGACCTCTGCGCTTTTCCGGCTAGAATGGGCAAGATATCGATGGGAGGGCGCGAGGCGAGGCATGGAGCTGACCTGGCTGGGCACAGCAGGGTTCAAGATCGAGATCGGCAGCACGGTGCTCTATCTCGATCCGTTCCTGAGCCGCAGCAAGCGGGCTAGCGATCCCGCCCTGCCGCGCGTCGAGGAGATCGTCCGCGCCGACTGCATTTTCTGCACCCACGGGCACTTTGACCACCTCTACGACGTGCCCGCCATCGCCAAGCGGACGGGGGCGCGGGTCTTTGCGCCCAGCCGCGCCTGCGAGACGCTGCGCGACGCCGGCGTGCCCGATGGCCAGTTGCGCCCGGTGCAGGGCGTGGAGACCATCGGCCTGCCCGATTTCCGCGTGCGCACCATCCCCCTCTCGCATACACGCTTTGATACGCCCCTGGCGCTGCGCACCCTGGCGCGCGGCGGGTGGCGGATGCTGCTGGACGCCGGGCGGCTGCTGCGCTTCCCTCCGGGCGAGGTGATGGGCTACCTGTTCACGGCCAAGGACTGTAGCTGGTGCTTTATGGGCAGCGCCGGATACGAGGCCAGCCGGATTCGCGGGCTGAAGCCGGATCTCGCCCTGGTCCCGCTGCAGGGCCACAGCGACATCGCCCGCATCGCCGCCGAGATCGTGGCGCTGCTGGCGCCGCGGTGGGCCATCCCGCACCATCACGACGACTTTTACCCGCCGGTGAGCCAGGCCATTGACCCCGCCCCCTTCATCGCCGAGGTCCAGCGGCGCTGCCCCACGGCCAGGGTGTGGGTCCCCCAGATGGGGCAGGCCCTGCGCTACGAGCGGGGCGAGTTGTCCGCCGCGCCGGGGCAGCCGTGAGCGAGCCGCGCCCCGCGCCCCTCGCCTCGCCGCAGGTCTTTGCCGGCCTGTCCGTCGGCGTGGTCTCGGTTTCCTTCGCCGCCATCCTCATCCGCCTGGCCGACGCGCCTCCACTGGTCATCGGCGCCTGGCGGTTGGGGCTGGCGACGCTCATCCTGACCCCGGCGGCGCTGGGGCTCAAGCGAGCAGAGCTGCGCTCGCTGGCCCGGCGCGAGTGGGGCCTGGCGATCTGCTCCGGCATCCTGTTGGGCATCCACTTTGCCGCCTGGATCACCTCGCTGGACTATACCACCGTGGCCAGCTCGGTGGTGCTGGTGGCGACGAACCCGCTGTTCGTCGGCCTGGCCTCGCACTTTTTCCTGGGCGAGCGAATGGGCGGCCTGATGTGGCTGGGGCTGCTGGTGGCCGTGGCCGGGAGCATGATCATCGGCTATGGCGATTTCGGGTTGACGGGCCGGGCGCTGCTGGGCGACGGGCTGGCCCTGGTCGGCGCGGCGGCGGGGGCCGGCTATTTCCTGATCGGCCGCCGGCTGCGGCAGCGGCTCTCCCTGCTCGCCTATATCTGGCCGACCTATGGCACGGCGGCGGTGTTCCTGATCCTGGCGGCGCTGGCCGCCGGCGACCGCCTGGTCGGCTATACCCCGCACACCTACCTGATGTTCCTGCTGCTGGCGCTGGTGCCGCAGATCATGGGGCACTCGATGCTCAACTGGTCGCTGCGCCACCTTTCACCGACGCTGGTGGCCGTGGCCACTCTGGCCGAGCCGATCTCGTCGGCGCTGCTGGCTTTCCTGGTCCTGCAGGAGACGCCGCCGCCGTTGGCGCTGGTCGGCGGGGCGATCCTGCTGGTCGGCATCTATTTATCCATGCGCGGCGCGAGGAGACAACCATCCCATGCCTAGATCCCCCATCCGCTACGTGCTGTTCGACCTGGACAACACGCTCTATCCCCGCAGCAGCGGCGTGCTGCAGCGCATCGATCAACGCATCGAAGAGTTCTTGCGGCAACGCTTCCCGCTCCCCGATCCGGAGCTGCGCGAGATGCGCCGCGGCTATTGGCGCAAATACGGCACGACGCTGGGCGGCCTCGTGGCCGAGCACCACGTGGCGCCGGAAGAGTACCTCCGCTTTATCCACGATGTGCCGATCGAGGAGCTGCTCCAGCCCGACCCAGCGCTGGAGCAACTGCTGAACGCGATCCCGGCACCCAAGGGCGTGTTCACCAACTCGATCCGCAGCCACGCCGAGCGGGTGCTCCGCGCGCTCGCGGTGGAGCGGCACTTTGGCGCCATCTACGACCTGGGGTTCATGGGGCTGGAGGCCAAGCCGCACCCCAACGCCTTCCGCGGCGTGCTGGCCGACCTGGGCCTGCCGGCGGAGGCCTGCCTCTTTGTGGACGACACCGCCAACAACGTCCGCGCGGCGCGGCAGTTGGGGCTGCGCACCGTCCAGGTGCTGGATGCCGGCGACGACAGCGACGCCAACCTGGAGGGCGAGTTCGTCATCCCCGCCACGCACCTGCTGGGCGAGATTCTGATGTATTTCCAGTTCGTGAAGGCATAGGAGGACACCACCGTGACAACCGCGACAGCGACCCAGCCCGCCGGATGGGAGCAGCGCTTCAGCCAGAGCGCCCACCGCATGACCAGCTCGATCATCCGCGAGATATTAAAGATGATGTCCGACCCGGAGCTGATCTCCTTTTCCGGCGGGATGCCCGCGCCGGAGGTCTTTCCCATCGCCCAGTTCCAGGAGGCGACCCAGCGGGTGCTGGAGCAAGATGGCCGCCGGGCGCTGCAATACAGCGTCACCGAGGGCTATCCGCCGCTGCGGGAATACCTGGCGGCCAAGATGCGCCAGGACGGGGCCGACGTGCGAGCGGAGAACATCCTGATCGTCAACGGCTCGCAGCAGGCGCTGGACTTCCTCGGGCGGCTCTTCCTCGACCCCGGCGACGCGGTGCTCACCGGCAACCCCACCTACCTGGGGGCGTTGCAGACCTGGAGCACCTACGGGGCGCGCTTTGCCACGGTGCCGGTGGACGAGGACGGGATGCGTACCGAGCTGGTCGACGGCGTGCTGGCCGGGAGCGAGTGCAAGTTCGCCTACGTGCTGCCCAACTTTCACAACCCGGCGGGCGTGACGCTGAGCGCGCCGCGGCGCCAGGTGCTGCTGGAGGCCGTGGCCCGACGGGGCACGCCGATCATCGAGGACGACCCCTATGGCGAGCTGCGCTTCGAGGGGGAGCCGCTCAAGCCCCTGGTGGCCTACGATCCCGAGCGGGTGCTCTACCTGAGCACCTTTTCCAAGACCCTCTCGCCGGGCATCCGGCTGGGCTGGATCGCCGCGCCCGCGCCCGTGCTGGACAAGCTGGTGCTGGTCAAGCAGGCCAGCGACCTGCACACCAGCATCCTGATCCAGATGGTGGCCTATGACCTGGTGAAACAAGGGGTGATGGAGCCGCTGGTCCAGCAGATTCGGGCGCTCTATCGGCAGCGCCGCGACGTGATGCTGGCGGCGATGGAGGAGCGGTTTCCCAAGGGGGTCAGTTGGACGCGTCCGCAGGGCGGGCTGTTCCTGTGGGTGCGCTTGCCGGAGGGGCTTGATTCCATGCGGCTCTTCCGCAAGGCGCTGGAGGAGAAGGTGGCCTTCGTGCCGGGGCAAGTCTTTTTCCCCAATGGCGGCGGGGCGAATACCCTGCGCCTGAACTTTTCCGTCTCGGCGCCGGAGGTGATCCGCGAGGGCATCCGCCGGCTGGGGAAGGTGCTGGCGGAGGCGTTGGGTTAGGCTAATAGCTCGCACGAAAAAGACCCTAAGGGTGGCAAAGCACACCCTTAGGGTCTTCTTTTCTTACCACTCCACGCGCACGCGGACCTCGTCCACATACATGGCGGTCACGTTCCCGTCGCCGTCGTTCCTCACGCCAAAGATCAGCGTGATGGGCTGCTGCCCCCCATAGTAGACCACGTCCAAGTCATACTCTTTGTAGAGCCAGACCTGATCGTTGGCCTTGGCGCGCAGCACTGGCAACTGGTCGCCGCTGGCCCGCCGGATGTACAGGTACTGCTGGTCATCGTTGACGTTCATCTGCGTATCGCCGCTCATGGGATAGTACCAGAACGACAGCGTGGCCTTGCGGATCCCCGCCGGGAGCGTGATGGTCTGCTGGAAGGACGAATAGGTCAGCGTCCCCAGGTCAGAGCCGGAGACGATCCCCGCGCGCATGGCGTAATAGGCGCTGATCCAACGGTCGGTGGTATAGCCCGCCGGATAGGCCGTGTGATTGATCACCCAGGCCGGGTGTTGCAGCTCAAAGCCGGGATCGATGATCAGGTCCAGCGGCGCCGGCGTCGGCGTGATGGTCGGCGTCTGGGTGATGGTGGGCGTCCGCGTCACCGTCGGCGTGGCCGAGGGCGTGAAGGTGCGCGTGGGCGTCGGCGTGATGGTCGGCGTCCGCGTGGACGTCGGCGTGAAGGTGCGCGTCGGCGTGCCGGTATGCGTCCGGGTGGCCGTGGCCGTCGGCGTGTGGGTCCGCGTCGCCGTCGGCGAAGGCGTGTGGGTGATGGTGGGCGTGTGGGTCCGCGTCGCCGTCGCCGTGAAGGTCCGCGTTGCCGTCGCCGTGGACGTCGGCGTCGACGTGCGCGTGGGCGTGGCCGTGGGCGGCGGCGGCGCGTTGCGAATGACCCTGGGCAGGTACATGACGCCCAGCCAGGGGCGCGGCGTGCGGGTGGGCGTCGCGGTGCTCGTCGGCGTCGCCGTCACGGTGGGCGTGGCCGTGGCGGTGGGCGACGGCGTCGCCGTGGCCGTGGCCGTGGGCGTATGGGTGGCCGTGAGCGTGCTCGTGGCCGTCGTCGTGGCCGTGGCGGTGGCCGTGGCCGTCGCCGTCACCGTGGGCGTGGAGGCAACCACGATCACCTGCCCGTCGACGGCGTCCGCCAGGACGTTGCGGAACTCGAAGAGCAGCTTGGTATCGCCGGAGAAGGCGAGGGCAGCCCCCCCGGTGGGCAGCTTGGCCTTGATGTAGAAGGAGGCCACCACAAAGGTGCCGCTGGGGAAGGGCGCCGACGTCTTGCGCGCCACATAGTTGATCCGGCCCAAGGTGTTGTTCACCTGGTTCCAGACGATGTCGTTCAGCCCCGGTTTGGACGTGAGGGAGGTGACGGGCGTCCCGCTCTGGTTGACGATAGCCAAGTAGGTTGGGTCAAAGCTCACATAGACCTCGACGCCATCGATGGGCTGCGCGCCGGCATCGACCCGCAGCTCCATGTAAAAGACCTCGCCTTCGGCGACGCTGTGGGGTGACGGATCAAAGCTGAGCGTCGCGCCAGCGGGGAGCGTGCGGGTGGCGGTGGGCGTGGCGCTCGGCGGAATCGCGGTCTGGGTCGGCGTCGACGAGGACGTCGGCGTCGACGAGGACGTCGGCGTCGACGAGGACGTCGGGGTCGACGTGAAGGTCCGCGTCGCCGTGGCGGTGCCCGTGGGCGTCACGGTGAGCGTCGGCGAGGCAGTCGCCGTCATCGTCGGCGACAAGGTCGCGCTCGCGGTGCCCGTGGCCGTTGGCGTGCGGGTGACCGTCGCCGTGGGTTGGCCGGTGTAGGTCGCCGTCGACGTAGACGTCGCGGTCGCCGTGGACGTCGAGGTCGACGTGGCCGTCACCGTCGGCGTGCGGGTGACGGTGGCCGTGGGCTGGCCGGTGTGCGTCGCCGTCGCCGTGGACGTCGGCGTCGACGAGGACGTCGGGGAGCGCGTCGGCGTGGCCGTGGGCGGCGTCGTGTTGGTGGGCGTGCGGGTGGCCGTGTGCGAAGGCGTCAGGGTATAGGTGGCCGTCGGCGGCAGGGTGTTGGTGCGCGTGGGCGTCGATGTGAGCGACGGCGAAGCCGTTGCCGTCAGCGTGCGCGTGGCCGTCGGCATACCGGTGTTGGTCGCGGTGGCAGTAGCGGTCGGCGGCGAGGTAAATGTCGCCGAGGACGTCGAGGTCGCCGTGGACGTTGAGGTCGCCGTCGGCGTGCGGGTGGCGGTGAACGTCCCCGTGGCGGTGCGGGTGGGCGTGGGCGTGCCGGTGACGGTGGGCGTCCAGGAGGCGGTGGGGGTGGCGCTGCCGGCGATGACGGTAATGGCGCCGTGCTGCACCTCGGTCCCGATCTGGAACTCGGACCCGACCTGGACAGCGCCCACCAGCTTGACTTCCGAAAACTGCAGCGCCGTGGCGCCGGTAGACAGCGCCTCGAAGGTGGCGGTGATGACGCTGCCGCTGCCGGTCACGCCGGGCAAGCCGATGAGGGCGGCGGAGTAGCTGATCTCGCCGTGGACGACGTCCACGATGTTGTCGCCCGGCAGGACGCTGTGCCCTGCAAAGATGTTGCCGGCCTGGACTTGCACGCCGGGCGAGGAGAGGCTGGCGTCGCGCACGGTGACCACGGCGGGGTCGTATTGGATCACCAGCTTGAGGCCGACCAGGTCGCTGACGTTCTCGATCCGGACGACGACCTGGCCCGTCCCGCCCACCGGGATGGCCTGCACCGTCGGCTGGATGCTGACCTTGGTGTCGTAGGCGGGCTCGACCGGCTCGGCGAGAGCCCAGCTCGCCGGCCACAGCGGCGCGGCGAGCAGCGTCACCAGCAGCAGCAAAACCCGCACGAGTCTCCAAGCGCAGGGGCTCTGGGCGCATAGGGCCGGGGGACGGGCTCTATTCATGGTCACTTCTCCGATAGCAGGGATCCCGCGGCCGGCAACGCCGGGGTAGAGAGGCGATCTGCAGCAGCGACCTGGAGCGCGCATCGGGATGAGAGACCCAGGTCGGCGCTGCAAGCGGTCCCCTTCTAGTGGAAAGGGCTATTGGAGGCTTGCCCTCCAATAGCCCTTTCATCTTGCTCAGCAGAGCTTTGGCAAACCCAAACGCTGCTATGGGGCGCTCGTGCTTATGGGATGCAGAGCGTGGTCCCTGGATAGATCAGGTTCGGGTTCGCGATGTTGTTGGCCATGGCGATGGCCCAGTAGGTGGTGCCATAGCGGGCGGCGATGGCGAGCAGCGTGTCACCCGCGACGACCTTGTACTGAGCGCGGCAGCCGGGCACCGGGGTCACGGTGGGCGGCGTGGTGCCTCCCGTCGGGATGCAGATCTTCTGGCCAACCCAGATATAGTTCGGGTTGGGGATATAGTTGACGGCGAGGATCGCGCTCACGGTGACGCCGTACTTGCGGCCAATGCTATACAGCGTGTCGCCCGCGACCACCGTGTACATGGTGCCGGAGCAGCCCGGAACCGGGGTCACGGTCACGGTGGGCGGCACGGGGGTCACGCCGCCGGCGCAAGGCACGTACAGCTTTTGGCCCGTGCGGATATAGTTCGGATTGGCCAGGCCGTTCATCGCCACCAGGGTGGAGACGGTGGTGTTGTAGCGGCGGGCGATGCTATACAGCGTATCGCCCCAGAGCACGGTGTAGGTGCAGCTGCTGCCCGGAACAGTGGTGGCCGTGGCGGTAGCCGGGACCGTGGTCGCCGTCGCGGTGGGCGCGGTGGTGGTCGTCGTCGCGGTAGGCGCGGCGGTGGTGGCCGTGGGCGGGACCGTGGTGTTGGTTGCCGTCGGCTGAGCCCCACCGGTGACGGTGATCGTGCCGTTCACGTTGGTGGAGGCGATCTGGCCGCCCGCGCGGGAGGCCAGCATGACCGTGACAAAGGCCACCGCGCTCATGCCCTCGGCAGCGCCCTTGAAGGTGACGCTGAACAGGTTGCCCGCGCCGGTGACGCCGGCCGGCTCGCCCAGGAGCGAGATGGCATAGTCAATGGTGCCGGTGCTGTTGTTAGCGGTGTTCAGCGCGTTGAAGGCGTTCTTGCCGGCAAAGAGGTCGCCGGTCGCCAACTGGAGACCATTGCCCGCGTCGCTGTCCGCGTCCACGACTTGGACGACGCCGGGGGTGAAGGTCAGGTGGACTTCGGCGCCGTAGAGATCGGTGACGCCCTCCACACGGACGGTGACGGTCACCGTGCCATCGACCGCCACGGACTGGGCGGCTGGCTGCGCCAGGACGCTCGCGCCATCAGCGAATGCCGCGCCTGGCAGCATGCCCAGCAAGAGGCTCAACAGGACTGTGAGACGGATGATAGAGAGACCGATTCGACCGATTGCCCTTCCCATGCTGTTTCCTCCTTTTGCTCTTTGGAACAGGATCCCACTCCAATGCCCGGAACGTCAAAGCGCGACCGTTGAGACCTACTCTCTCTATATATCACTATTGACGCTTTTGGGCAAACTCGCCAGGCGGCCCTCTGCCGCACCGTTGAGTGCGAGTCCAACCTTGGGCGAGGCAGGGCCTGGACGTGGGTCCGGGGCCCTGCCTCTCGTTAGGTTCTACGGTTGCTGGGCTGGTCCTGTTCCCGGGGGGCTTGCGCCCCCCGCGGAGAGGGACAGCCTAGCTTACTTGATCACCAAGGGCGGCGCCAGCTTGGCCGCGGGCAGTTTGACGAGCAGACGGTCGCTCATGAACTGCATCGCGCCATTCGCCTTGCTGTACAGGCTCAGCCCCTTCATGCTCACCATGGCGCTCTGGGCGCTGCCGGCGGAGCGGAAGCGGAGGCGAAGCAGCGTGCCTTCGCCGCTGAAGGCCTTGGCGGAGCCGAGCATGGTCACCGCATACCGCACGGTGCCCTTCTCATTGTCGACCACGTTCTCGACGACGAAGGAGCCGTCGGCGGCGAACATGTCGCCATTCTCCACCTGGATGCCCGCGCGACCCAGATCGGCATCGCGCACCTGCATGGCCTTGGGATCAAAGACCATCTCGAACTCGGCGCCAAAGACCTCGGTCGCCTCGGAGATCTTGACCTCGACCACCAGGTCGGAGCCAAGGTTCACCAGGGCCAGGTTGGACTTGGCCGGGGCAACCAGAGCGGTGCTCTTGGGCGCCATGAGCAGCGACCACGCGGTCGGAGCGGTCTTGTTATAGTTGGTGCCAACCAGCACCAGGTCCCACAGGTTGACCGCGCCATCGTTGTTGATGTCGCCGCGCTCGTCCCAGTCGGGATCCGCAGGCGTGCTGTTGTAGGACAGGCCCAGGATCACCAGGTCAAAGATGTCCACGGTGTCGTCGTCGTTGGCATCGCCGCCGCGGAGGTTGACGTCGGTCAGGACGGTGGTGTTGCCGTTGGTGACGCTGACGTCGCTCTTCTGGGCGTACAGATACCGGTTGATATCGGCGACGATGGTATAGATGCCGGCCGGCACGTCATAGATCGTGAACTTGCCGCTCGCATCGGTCACGGCGTTGGCCCCAGCCACGCTGGGCAGCGCGACGCTCGCGCCCGAGTAGTTGACGCGCCCTTCGACCTGGACGTAGCCACTCACGTGGCCGCGGCCGGGCAGCGGGGTGCGGGTCGCCTGGCCAGCCGGAGTGGTGGCCGTAGGCGTAGCGGTGTTGGCCGGGATGGTCGGCGGCGTGTTGGTCCGAGTCGGCGTGGCCGTCGCGGCGGGCACGGTGCTCGTCGGCGTCGGGGTGACCCCGTTGATGATGTCGATGTCATTGGGATCGTCCACTTCGATGCCCGGATCGCAGGTCACCGTGTCGTACAGGAAGCCGCTCAGCGCCACTTCCATGCCGATCAGGTTATCCAGCGTGCCGGTGGTGTCCCGGATCAGGATCTGCACGCCGCAGTCGGTGAGCAGATAGTGGGTCGCGTGGCACGGGCCCTCGTAGCGATAGACCACACCAGTGGCCCCGGCGGCCAGGCCTTCCACCACTTCGTCGTTGACATAGATGTCATACGGATCGGTCGGGTCGTACCAGAAGGTCACCCGAGGCGTGGTGATGGGCAGCGTCACCGTGATGCCCAGCTCGCAGGTGTCGAACACCATCGGCTCGCTCTCCAGCGAGATCCAGTCCGTGGTGACCAGGTAGTGCTCGCCAGCGGGCATCTGGAACTCGGTGTAGAGGTCGGGCAGCGTGTTGAACTGCTCCACGCTCCAGATCTCGGGCGTCAGGCGAGAGGGATCATCAGGGATCCAGAGGATCTCGCGCAGCTCGCCAAAGAACTGGGGCTCCCGCTCTTCTGCGGTGATGCGGATGATCATCGGCGGGCGGTTGTAGCGCAGGTCGCCCACGCAATCCTCATCATGGAACCACTCGACGTCCTCGACGATGGTGTGCTCATAGTTGTAAGGCGGCATCACCGAGATCACGTTGGTATCCACACCCAGGACGGTGCCCAGGAAGTACCCTTCCAGTTTCTGGGAGTCCTGATAGTTCACATAGTTGACCTTGGGCACGGCGGTGCGGATGGTGATGAACTTGAACTGGTAGGACTCGTCGCCGGGCAGCTCCACTGGAGAGGCGACCACGCGGATGGCCGACACGTTGTACTCGTGGCCGTCCACGAAGAACCGCTTCAGGTACCAGGGATCGCCGGGCTCCATGTCGTGCTGCGCGTTGCCGTTGTCGATGGCCGAGTGGGAGGCGCCCAGGGCGCGACCGATGGTGATGCTGACGGTCTCGCGGCTAGGCTGCGTGCTGTTGATGGCCTGCAGCCAGACGAACCAGGCGCCGTTGGTCGCGCCAAGCATCTGTCCGCCAGCCGGGATAAGGCGCGCGCGGGTGCGATTGACCACGGCCATGTCGTGCAGGTTCAGGTCCAGGCTCTGGATGACATCGGGGTGCAGCGAGTACACGCCATTGGGATAGGAGTGCAGGCCGCCGCCGGTGTACCAGAACTTCAAGGTGGCGGAGCCGCTGCCCGGGACGTTCTCCAGCGAGACCATGTGATCCAGGAACTGGGCGCTCTCGCCGCGACGCAGGGTCAGGTTCTCGACGGCAAAGACCACGAGCTCTTCGCCGCTCAGCTCAGACCCGCCGAGGCCCTCTTGCGCCATCAGTTGGTCGACCACGCCGTTGCCGTCAAAGTCGGCCTGGACGCCCGTCAGGTTGGCCAGCGAGTTCTCGCTGTGAACCGTGACGATGTCCTCGATGCCGTCAAAGTCGGCGTCATAGCTGGTGAGGCCGTAGCCAAAGCTGGGGATCAGGCCGCCAGGCAGCTCCACATCCACCGGCGCGGGCAGTTCCTCGGCCTTGGTAGAGATGGGGAAGGCGAAGCGGCTGTTGCCGGGCTGGCAGGAGTACGGATCGCCGATCTCGCCCTGCATGTTGAGGTACATGTAGGTGAATTCCTGCATCACAGCCGGGAACTCGTAGGCGTCGTACTCGTCGATGCCCGTGGTGTTCGGGTTGTCGAGCCGCAGGATCTTGTCCACATAGACCGGCTCGTACCACTGACGGAAGAAGACCTTCTCGCGAGCGTTCTGCTCTTCGCAAGAGATCTGCGGATACAGCGCCGCCAGAGGCTCGTTGCCGTTGCGGTACTCGTCCATGTAGGCCGGGTTGAAGGTCAGGCTATCCTTGACGGGGGCCTGCTCCAACTGCGGGTTAAAGATCGCCCAGGGATCGGTGTAGGGCAGGACTTCCACCGGGTAGCTCGCGTTCACCGGGTCCACCGCGGCGGTGTCGCCCGCGCCCTCGCTCCGGGCCGGCACGAGGTCTTCGTTGTAGCGGCCGTAGAGGCGGACGCCCAACTCGTCCTTGTACTTTTTGCCACCGATGGCCGGGTCGAACCAGAACTTGACGCGGTCATTGGTCCACTGCTCGTAGACGCCGGTGGTCTGGGACTGGATCCAGCGTTCGTATTCCGCTTGCGGAGCGTAGAAGGCGCTGGTCAGCAGGTACAGGTCAGGATCGTCGGCGCCGGTGCGGCTCTCGGCGATATCGGGGAAGACGAACTCGGTGTACTGATCGGGCATGGTGTGGTAGCGCATGGCGTACCAGTATTCCAGCTCTTCAGCATCGCCGACCATCTCTTCGCCGTACAGCTCGAGCAACTGGCCGGTATACTGCGGGTTGTCCACCTCGCGCACATAGAAGTGGTCCATCTCGCTGGGGTCGCTGTAGGAGCGCTCGCAGCCCTCGACGTTATACGGGAAGGGGCCGTTCTTCTGCAAGATGGGGGCCACGGGGCCGATCAGCTTGCCGATGAACATGTCGCGGCTGTAGAGCTCCGTGAACGCATCCAGCGCGTTGATGTCCGCCAGGATATAGTGCTCATAGTTGAAGGGCGGAA
>ERZ747221.1116-NODE-1116-length-28003-cov-4.658347_pt1 | contig 28003 bp, 20 predicted proteins | sample MGYA00374949_ERZ747221 | MGnify/ENA primary metagenome ERZ747221 (study PRJEB28779, sample SAMN05720172) | bioreactor metagenome | isolation source: Anaerobic biogas reactor | place: USA:Washington, USA | collected 2015-08-08 ... | reverse complement strand
GACCTTGTCGCCGACTTCCACTTCGCCCAGGCGGTTGAAGTGCCGTCCGTAGGTATACATGCGGTGGCCGAGCAGGACGTTTCGGCCAGGCTGGCCCAGCCCTGCGCTGGGCGTATAGTGCCCGATCGCGACGCGCAGGTTATACTTGCTCGACCCTTCGGCAATCGGCATGTCGACGTCGATCTTGTCGATGATGATCCGGCCGATCGCCTTGACCGTGACCTTTTTCGGTTCCGGTGTCGGGACCGCGGTCGGCTGCGGCGTCGGACTGGGCGGTTCGGTCGCACCGCCCGATGATGTCGGAGAGGTCGGCGGGGCAGTCGTGGCCGTGGTGGTCGGCGACGTCTCGTATTCGTCCATGTCGTCGAAGTATTCGATGTCTTCGCCGTCAACGACCATGGCATCCGGCGAGAAGGTGATCGTGCCTTCGCCCTGCTCGAAGTTGTCCAGCAGCTGCTGGCTGTAATGGTCCTGCTGCCAGTGGATGATCTTGGGACGGGCGACCAGGGCGATGCCGGTCACCGCAAGGGCGATGATCAGGACATCGAGTAACAGCATGAGCGGCGTTCTCTTTTTCTTGAGCGGCTTGGCCGGCGGAATCGGTTTCTCATCTGACATCTGCATCACCTGTTGCTTTCGGAACTTCTGAGTGGCGCTGCCCGAGTCGGTGGGCTCGCCGGATTTCGGCCCGCTGCCATTCTTTTTGCTCTATTTCGGTTTGGGGCAGGAGCGGCGGGATCGGGCGCGGTTCGCCCATCGTGTCCACGGCGACAAAGACCAGGTAGGCCCGGTTGACCAGCTGGCGCTGGCCGGACAGGTGCTCGACAAAAGTCTCGACCCGGACTTCCATGGAGGTGCGCCCGGTCCAGGTGACATCGGCCGACAGCAACACGGTGTCATTCATGCGCACGGGGGCGATAAACTCCAGGGCGTCGACCGCGGCCAGGGTGACGTCACTTAGCGCGTGCCGCCGTGCGGCCACGGCCGCCACCACGTCGATCCACTCCATCAGCTGGCCGCCGAACAGGCGCCCGGCCCCGTTGACATGGCACGACATGACGATCTGGACATGCTGTGTGGACACGAACCTCACCTCCGTCTTCCTATTCTATCGGTTTTGCGCCTGGCTGAACAGTCATCTAGGGTACAGACAGGTCAATGGGAACAAGATACGCTTGCACATGGGTTAAAAGTGGTAAAATAGGTCTAGTTTTTAACTGGAGGCATCTATGGAACTTTACGTCATCGATCAGGATCGCGACATCCGTTTTCAGGTTCAGGACGGCGATACACTGCTGCAGGCGCTGCGCCAGCAGGATCTATACGTGACGGCGCCTTGCGGCGGCAGGGGAACCTGCGGCAAGTGCACCGTCAGCATCGACGGCTTAGGGGACGTGCTGTCCTGCAAGACCCGTCTGACCGCCGAACTCTGGCAGCAGGCCGGCGTGGACCCGAACGCGCCCCTGGTGGTGCGCATGCCGGAACGTGTCCGGCCCCAGGTCTCGACCAGCGGCATGTTGCCGGACTTGAACCTGTCGCCCCTGGTCGCCATGCAGGACTTTGTGCTTCCTGAGCCGACGCTCGAGGACCAGCGCGCCGACGACGAGCGTCTAGCCGAGGTCAGCCAGCTGGACGTGCCGTACCGCCTGCTGCGCCAGCTGCCCCGCCATCTGCGCGAACAGCGTTACCATCTGAATTGCTTTTACCGTACCGACACGCGCACGCTGCTGCGCCTGGTGCGCCAGGATAGCCCCGGCCCGCTGGGCATGGCGATCGACATCGGGACAACGACGCTGGCCGCCTACCTGGCGGATCTGACCAGCGGCCGGCTGCTGGCGACCACGGCCATGCTCAATCCGCAGCGCGCATTCGGCGCGGATGTGATCAGCCGCATCGAGCAGGCGGCTGCCGGGCACCAGGACAGCCTGCACCAGGTGCTGGTGCGCGCGATCGCCGAACTGGCCGGTCATTTGCTCGATCTGGCGGGCCGCCAGGAGAACCGCGACTACAAGCTGGAGGACATCGCCCACCTGGTGCTGGCCGGCAACACCGTCATGATGCACCTGCTGGGCAACATCCCGGCCGATGCGATCGCCCGCACCCCCTTCATCCCGGCCTCAGTCGCCGCCAAGACGCTGGCGGCGTCCGACCTCGGCTTGCCGCTGCTGCCGGACACCATCTGTCAGCTGCTGCCCTCGATGGCCGGCTACGTCGGAGCCGACATCACGGCCGGCCTGCTGGCCACGAGCCTCCACCTGGAGGCCAAAGCCGGCAAGAACGCCATCCTCCTGGATATCGGGACCAACGGCGAGATCGTGCTCGCCACGCCGCAGGGCCTGGTCGCCTGTTCGACGGCAGCCGGCCCGGCTTTTGAGGCCGCCAACATCAGCTGCGGCATGGGCGGTATCCAGGGGGCGATCGACCGCGTAAGCGATGCCGGCGACGACCTTTCCTTCAGCGTGATCGGGCAGCAGGGGCTCGAGACGCTCTTGCCCGCCGGCATCTGCGGCTCCGGACTGGTGTCGGCGATCGCCGCTTTTTTACGCCTGGGCCTGATCGACGAGACGGGGCGAATCACGGACGAGCCGGAAGATTTGCCATCTGCGCTGGGCGGGCGCGTGGTCGAGGCCGATGGCCTGACCCGGATCGAGCTGGCGCCGGCCGCTAAAAGCGCCCGGGGCAAGGCCATCTCGCTGACCCAAAAGGATATCCGCGAGCTGCAAAACGCCAAGGCCGCGATCGCGGCCGGTGTCCTGCTGCTCCTCGAAAAAGCCAGCCTGGCTCCGGAGCAGATCGATACCGTCTTTATCGCCGGCGGCTTTGGCAATTACCTGGATATCGACGACGCCCTGGCGATCGGTCTGCTGCCGCCGGCGCTGCGCGGCAAGACCCGTTCGGCCGGCAACACAGCCGGCATGGGCGCGCTGGCCTGCCTGATCGAGCAGGAGCTGTTCCAGCAGGCCCGCGAGCTGGCATCTGACATCACATACTACGAACTGTCGGCCCAAAAGCGCTTCACCGACCTCTACATCGAGGCCATGCTGTTCCCGGAAGCGGACGGCGTCTAGATCACGATGGAACCGGCTGAGCACAAGCAGCAGATCCGCCAGGCAATCCTGACCCGGCGCAGCCAGCTGAGCGACGCATTCCAAAAGGAAGCCGCCGCCAGCCTTGTCGCGCCGCTAAAGGATCTGCTGACGCACCACCTCGCGTCGGCGCCCAGACCGCTTCACATCGGCGTCTATGCCGCCATGCGCCGGGAGCTGGACCTGTCTCTTTGCTGGCCTTTGCTGCAGGCCTGGCCGGCGACGCTCTATTTTCCGGCAGTCAGCCAGGGGCAGCTGCTGCCGGGCGCCGTCTCGCCGGACCAGGCACCGGACGACGTACTCCGGCCCGGCCATTTCGGTGTCCCTGAGCCACCTCAAGATCTGCTGCTGCCGCGCTGGCCTGACCTCGATTTGATCCTGGTGCCAGGCCTGGCTTTCGACCGGATCGGCAACCGGCTCGGCTGGGGCAAGGCCTATTACGACCGTCTGCTCGCCGCGCTGCCTTCCCGGACGCTGCGTGTCGGCGCGGCGTATGCCTTTCAGCGGTTGGATTCGCTGCCCAGCGAACCCCATGACCAGCGCATGGATCTCCTCCTGACGCCTGACGGATGGTTTCCTGTTGACAAATCGCGCAATATGGTAAAATAATCCTGTATGCATCCTGGTCCTACCGGCCAGGGTCTGGTGAAGAGAGGTGACAGCCATGAAACTGACGGTTCTGGGCGCTTCAGGCGGCTTTCCGGCCCCCGGCGGCGCGACATCCGGCTACCTGCTGTCTTACGACGACCGGAATATCCTGATCGACTGCGGCAGCGGCGTGCTGGGCAACCTGTTCCGCTTCATCCGCCTCGACCAGCTTGACGCGATCATTTTGACGCACCTGCATTACGACCACATCAGCGACATGCAGGTCCTGAAGTACGCGATCGACCTGAGCCGCAAATTCGGTGTCGAACGGCCGGCGATCCCGGTGATTGCCCCGGCGTCGCCGGAAAACATCGTCGCGAGCCTGCAAAGCGACGGCGACCTGGTCATCGGCCAGATCAACCCGGGCAGCACGCTTAACCTGTACGGCGCCTCGGTCCGGTTCTATGCCATGGAACACCCGGTCGAGACCTACGGGCTGAGCGTCGAGAAGGACGGCAGGAAATTGGCCCTGACCGCCGACTCCGTCCCGTGCCCCAACATTAAAGCCCTGATCCAGGACGCGGACCTGGCCCTGATGGACGCCGGCTCGATCGAGCGGCTGCGCAAGCCCCGCATGATGCACATGACGGCCGCCGAATGCGCGACCCTGGCCAACGCCTGCCAGGTCAAGACCTTGCTTTTGACCCACCTGCTGCCCCTGATCGAGCCCGGTGACGTGTTGGCCGAAGCCCGCCAGATCCGTCCGCAGACCGAGCTGGCCACACCGCTCGTCGTCTACGACGTTTAGACCAGAAAGGAAGCCCCATGACCCCTAACAGCCAAAACGCCGTCATCACCGTGGTCGGCCGCGACCGGGTCGGCATCATCGCCGCCGTCGCCGGACTGCTGGCCGATGTCCAGGTCAACATCAAGGATATCTCGCAGACGATCCTGCAGGATATCTTCACCATGATCATGCTGGTCGACATCCGTTCCATGACGGTCGGCATCCTCGAACTGGGCGAGCGGCTCGAACAGCTCGGTGAAACGATCGGCATCTCGATCCGCGTCCAGCACGCGGACATCTTCGACACCATGCACCGGATCTGAGGGAAGCGCATGTTCAACGACCTGGAAATCCTAGAAACCCTGCGCATGTTCCAGGAACAGCACCTGGACGTGCGCACGATCACGATGGGCATCTCGCTTTTGGACTGCGCGACAGCCAGCCACCAGGAGACCTGCCGGCGCATCTACGATAAGATAAGCCGCCGGGCGGCCGACCTGGTGCGCGTCGGCGACGCGATTAGCCGCGAGTACGGCATCCCGATCATCAACCGGCGCATCGCCGTAACCCCGATCGCCCTGGTCGCGGCGTCCGGCGACAGCGCCGACTACACCTGCTACGCGAAGGCCCTGGACGCGGCCGCCGCCCAGGTCGGCGTCGACTTCATCGGCGGCTTTTCGGCCCTGGTCCACAAAGGATCGAGCCACAGCGACGACAACCTGATCGCCGCCATTCCCGAAGCGCTGGCCGGCACGAACCTGGTCTGCGCCAGCGTCAACGTCGCCACCACCCGGACCGGCATCAACATGGATGCCGTGCGGGCAATGGGTGAGGTCATCCTGGAGACGGCCCGCCTGACCGCCGACCGCGACGCCTACGGCTGCTGCAAGCTGGTCGTGTTTGCCAACGCGCCCGAGGACAACCCCTTCATGGCCGGCGCCTTCACCGGGCCCGGCGAGCCGGAATGCGCGATCAACGTCGGCGTCAGCGGCCCCGGCGTCGTCAAGCACGCCCTGGAGGCCGTGCGCGGCGAGGACCTGGGCAGCGTGGCCGAGACGATCAAGCGGGCGGCGTTCAAGATCACCCGGGTCGGCCAGCTGGTCGCGCGGGAAGCCTCGCGCCGCCTGGGCGTCCCCTTCGGGATCATCGACCTGTCGCTGGCCCCGACGCCGGTTGTCGGCGATTCGGTCGCCCGCATCCTGGAGGAGATGGGCCTTGAGACCTGCGGCGCCTGGGGCACGACCGCCGCCCTGGCGATGCTCAACGACGCGGTCAAGAAAGGCGGCACGATGGCCTCGTCCTTTGTCGGCGGCCTCAGCGGCGCCTTCATCCCGGTCAGCGAAGACGAGGGCATGATCGCCGCGGCCGCGTCCGGCCGGATCAGCCTGGAAAAGCTCGAGGCGATGACCTCGGTCTGCTCGGTCGGTATCGACATGGTGGCGATTCCCGGCGATGTTTCCGCCGCGACGATCGCGGCCATCATCGCCGACGAGATGGCCATCGGCACGTTCAACAACAAGACGACCGCCGTGCGCCTGATCCCGGTGCCCGGCAAGACGGTCGGCGACACGGTCCACTACGGCGGCCTGCTGGGCTCAGCACCGATCATGGCCGTCAACCCCGCTTCGGCCGAAGCGTTTATCGCCCGTGGCGGCCGCATCCCGGCCCCGATCCACAGCATGAGGAACTAGCATGATGCATACCGACGGTAAATGGCAGGATCTGCTGGAAAATGAGCAACACCTGATCAAGGTGCTGTTTGCTGACGGCCCGATTCCCCGTTTCCCGGGCGACAACACCAGCCAGAGCGGGCGGCTTTACGAGACGCTCACGGTCGTCCGCAGCCTGATGCGCGGCGAATTCGAGGACGCCGGCAGCCAGATCACCCGAATCAGCGAGGGACAGAACTTGTTCTGTCACCAGCTGGCGGCCATCTGGCTGCAGGCGGAGATCGAGGACAGCCAGCTGGCTTACCAGAAGCTCAACGAATGGATCAAGGCCAGCCGGATCCTGGCCCGCGTCCGGCGCAGCTACCGCCGCCTGATGGTCCGGCCCTGCGCCGAACTGGACCGCCGCCTGGCCCTGCGCTGGGCGCCCGTGCTGCGCCTCTACCTGGCAACGCTGCTTGCGGACTGGTCCCCTGAGATCAAGGCACAGATCGAAGCGGATCGGGAAGAGGCCCGCCACCATCACGTCTCAGAGCCGATCCTGGCCCGCTTGGAAACGATGCAGAAAATCGCCGAAGCCCGCCAGCGCCACGCGGTCGACGAAGTGGTGCAGGCCGCGCGCGACTGGCACGCCCGCTGCCAGGCCGACCCGATCTACGGGTACGGCGGCGAGTACCTGCTCGAGGCCGTGCTGGCCCTCGAATACGACAGCCGCGTGGACGAAGCGCTCTTCTGGCTGGATAAAGCCCTCAAGCTGACCCCGGACCAGTACGAGCTGCTCCTGATCCAGGCGCGTTTGCTCAAGCAAAGCCCCGACACGGCGCGCAGCATGGACGCCTGCGATACCTTAATCAGCAAGTTCCCCGATGATTTTGCCGGCTACTGCCTGCGTTCCAACGCCTGGTTTTTGCAAGGCGACTACGACCAGGCCATGGCCGACGCCGAAAAGGCCTGCGCCATCGCCCCGGAAAATCCCAACTCCCTGATCGCCCGCGCCTACGTCAACATGCAGCTGGGCCGCTATGCGGACGCGCTCAAGGACTTTGACAAAACGATCGAGCACGACCCCCAGGCCTACGACGCCATGCGCGGCCAGGGCAAGTGCCTCTCGATGCTGGGACGCGATTTCGAGGCCCTCAGCTGCTTCAACAACCTGCGCCGCATCTACCCCGAGGATCCGGACATCTACTACGAGATGGCGGACATCCTGTTCTCGGCCGGGTACATGGACGACTGCGAGAAAGTCTGCCGGCGCTGCCTGCAGCTCGATGACCGCTACGCCAACGCCTATGTCATCCTGGGCATGATCGCGACACGCCGGGGCGAGGACGACATGGCCCTTGGCCTGCTCGAGCGCGCCGTCCGGCTGGAGCCGGACAACACCTTTGCCATGAACGAGCTCGCCTACGCCCTCCACCTGACCGGGGAAGACGACCGCGCCCTCGACTTGACCCAGCGGGCGATCCGCGAGACCCCCGACTTTGCCGACGCCTGGTGCAACAAAGGCCTGATCCTCTATTACCGCAGCGACTTCGAGGAAGCCGCCCTGGCTTTTAACCGCGCTTTGCAGCTGGCCCCCGACCACGTCACGGCCTGGATCGGCAAGGGCAACACCCTGACCCAGCTGTGCGACTTCGAGGAAGCCCAGGCCTGCTACGACCAGGCGCTGCAGCTCGACCCCAACAGCGCCGACGCCTGCCACGGCAAAGCCCTGCTTTACCGCATGCTTGGTCTGGAAGACGACGTGCGCACCTGGCAGGAACGGGCCATGCAGCTCGATCCGGAAATCGACGACCTGTAAGCAACAAGCATCCGGATTGTCGTTAAACGGTTGGGATCATGTTGTGCGGTTTGTTGCGATGGGTTAACCGATCACGACGGGTCTAGAGCTTTTGGGTGTTATCCGCCAGCCGCTTCAAAAACGATCGTCTGATGCTCGGACACGATGGCGATATACGTCTTGCCGGCGTTCATGACCAGCGGCTGGCCGGATTTCGTCTCAAAGCGGAAGGGTTCGTTGGTCGTGCCCTTCTTCCAGGTGATCGCTTCATAATGGCCGCCCGACACATAGAAGCCCTGGCCGCTGCCCAGGTCGATTTCGCGCAGGATCGAGCCCTCGAACGATGCGATCTCGGTCTGCAGGATCAACGCGTTGGTGAAGCGGAGCGGCTCGCCGGTGCCCAGGTCGAGCTGGGGCTTGCCGTACTCGCCCTTGATGTAGTTGCCGACCGCCTCGTCCCAGGTCAGCGTGGTCGTGTTGTAGCCGGAAAAGCGAACCTTGACCAAGCTGGCCGGATCGCCCGCAGCAGGTATCAGGCTGTCCGGGCTGTGGAAGGCGGCAAACGGGATCTGCCCGTCGCTCAGGGTTTGGCGCAAGCCGGATTTCTCCAGAGCGGATGCCATCCGCTCGGAGGTCGTCTTGACGGAATGTTCCGTGCCGCGCTCGCGCAGCCAGACTTCGTCCCGCCACCAGGCGCTGGTGTATTTTTGCAGGTTGATGTTATCCGTATCCTGGCGCTTGACCTGGTCTTCGGCAGCGTAGGACCAGCCGACATGGACGATGACCGCGTCCAAACCGCCGGCGATATCGATGAAATCGTGGCGCAGGCTGCGCAGGGAACCCAGTTCAGGGACTTGGGTGACATCCGTGTAGACGGCCAGCATGCGGGTGACGCCGCCCTCGATCTCCGTTTCGAAGATCAGGTCGGCGGCGCTGGTGCCGGTCTGCGGTGTGGCGATCTTCGTGTTGTTGACCATGAAGGCTATCGGGCGCAGCACGGTCGCATCCGGATCCGGAAGCGGTTCACCCGTCATGAAGTTGATCGGCCCGACGGGCGGTTCCGGTGTCGGCGTCGGGGGCGTCGTCGGTGTCGGCACAGTCGTCGCGGTCGGGGCCGCGCGGGTTGATGTCGTGGCAACGGTCGTCGGCCGGGTGGTTGTCGCAGATGGCGTCGGGCTGGGGGCAGCTGTCGTCTCCGGGCTGGAACAGCCCGCAGCGAACAGCATAGCCAGGATGACCAGGACAGACATGAGTTTTGACCGGATCATGGGCAAGCCCTCCAGCAAAATTTCAGTAGCGCGCGGCCGCCTGGTCCAGGGCCGCCAGCACCGTTTCAGGGGCCGGTCCGCCCGGCAGCGAACGCCGGTTGATGCAGGCCTCGAGGCTGATCGCCTCGTAGACATCCTGCTCGATCAGGGGCGAGAAGCGCTGCAGCTCGGCCAGTTCCAGGTCCTGCAGGGCCAAGCCGCGGTCGATGCAGTGTCGGACCAGCTTGCCCGACACCTCGTGGGCCAGGCGGAAGGGAAGGCCCTTGACGACCAGGTAGTCGGCCAGGTCTGTGGCGTTGGTGAAGCCGCCGGCGGCGGCCTCGGCCATGCGTTCCTCGTCGACCGTCATCGTCTCGATCAGGCCGGTCAGGGCCGGCAGGACCAGCCGCACGGTGTCGACCGCGTCAAAGATCGCTTCCTTGTCTTCCTGCATGTCCTTGTTGTAGGCCAGCGGCAGCCCTTTCATGACCGTCAGCAGCGTCATCAGGTCGCCGAAGACGCGGCCCGACTTGCCCCGGGTCAGTTCGGCGACGTCCGGGTTCTTCTTCTGCGGCATGATGCTCGATCCGGTGCTGTAGGCGTCATCCAGATCGACGAAGGCGAACTCCTGGCTCGACCAGAGGATGATCTCCTCACACAGACGCGAGGCGTGCACCATGAAGATCGACAGGGCCGCCGCCAGTTCGATCGCAAAATCGCGGTCGGAGACGGCGTCCATGCTGTTGAGGCTGATCTCGGAAAAGCCGAGCATCTCGGCGACCCGTTCGCGGTCGAGCGGGTAGGTGGTCCCGGCCAGCGCCCCGGCGCCCAGCGGCAGCACGTCCATGCGCCTGGCGCAGTCGTCCAGACGCGAGATGTCGCGGGATATCATCTCGACATAGGCCATCAGGTGGTGGGCCAGCGTCACCGGCTGGGCCCGCTGCAGGTGCGTGTAGCCCGGCATGACCGTGTGCAGGTGCTGGCGGGCAACCGCGATCAGGACCTGGTACAGCGCCAGGTAGCCGGAGCGGATCTCCAGGCAGGCGTCACGCAGGTAAAGGCGCAGGTCGAGCGCGACCTGGTCGTTGCGGCTGCGCCCGGTATGCAGGCGCCGGCCGGCATCGCCGACCCGCCGGGTCAGCTCGGCCTCGATGAACATGTGGATGTCCTCGGCCTCGGGGTCCGGCAAGAGCTGGCCGTTGTCCAGCGCAGAGAGGATCTCGCCCAGCCCGCGCCGGATGTCCGCCTCGTCCTTGCCGCTGATGATCCCCTGGCTGGCCAGCATGGCCGCGTGGGCCAGGCTGCCCAGGATGTCCTGGCGGTAGAGGCGGGCGTCGAAGCTGATCGAGGCGTTGTAGGCGTTGACCTGGCTGTCCAGGCCTTTGCGGAACCGGCCTTGCCACAGTGGCGGTGTCATAGAAATCTCCTTTGCGGCTTAGAGCAGGCCGTTGCGCTGTTTCATCTGGGCGATCACCTTCATCGGCAGACCGAAGCAGTTGATGAAGCCGCCGGCATCCGCCTGGTTGTAGACGTCGTCCTCGCCGAAGGTCGAGAGCGCTTCCTGGTAGAGCGAATAGGGCGAAGTGGTGCCTGCCGGCATCACGTTCCCCTTGTAGAGCTTGAGGCGGCACGTTCCGCTGACCGTCTGCTGAGTGGTGTCGACAAACGCGTCCAGCGCCTCGCGCAGGGGATGGAACCACTGGCCGAAATAGACCAGTTCGGCATAGCGCAGGGCGACCTGATCCTTGTAGTGCAGCGTGTCGCGGTCCAGGCAGAGCAGTTCGAGCTCGCGATGGGCCGCGTAGAGCAGCGTGCCGCCGGGCGTCTCGTAGATGCCGCGCGACTTCATGCCGACCAGCCGGTTCTCGACCAGGTCGACGATGCCAACGCCGTTGGCCCCGGCGATCTCGTTCAGCTTCTTAAGCAGATCGACAGGCGCGAGCTTTTCACCGTCGACTGCGACCGGCACGCCCTTGTCGAAATCGATCGAGACGTAGGCCGGCTGATCGGGCGCCTTTTCGGGGGAGACCATCAGCTCGAGGATCTTCTCGTACTGCGGCTCGTTGGCGGGATCCTCCAGATCCATGCCCTCGTGGCTCAAATGCCAGAGGTTCATGTCCTTGGAGTAGTTGGTCTCGCGGGTGACCGGGACGGGGATGCCGCGCGCGTTGGCGTATTCCAGCTCCTCGTCGCGCGAGCGGATGTCCCAGATGCGCCAGGGGGCGATGATCTTGAGCTCAGGGGCCAGCGCCTTGACGGTCAGTTCGAAGCGGACCTGGTCGTTACCCTTGCCGGTGCAGCCATGGGCGATGGCCGTGCAGCCCTCGCGCTTGGCGATCTCGACCATGCGCTTGGCGATGATCGGGCGGGCGAACGAGGTGCCCAACAGGTACTTGCCCTCGTAGACCGCGCCGGCCTTAAGCGTCGGATAGATGTAGTCCGTGATGAACTCCTCGGCGATGTCCTCGATGAAGCAGGCGCTGGCGCCGCATTTGAGCGCCTTGGCCCGAAGCGCCTCGTGATCGAGCCCGATGCCGACCTCGCCGGCCATGGCGATGACCTCGCAGTCATAATGCTCCAGCAGCCAGGGGATGATGATCGAGGTGTCCAATCCGCCTGAATAGGCCAGCAGAATCTTTTCCTTTGCCATAGTGTCCTCCGTTCATATGCAAATCTATGCATAATAATGTATATTTATAACATACAACCCAACTCAATAAAGCCTTACAGGCTATTATAATCAAGCCCGCGCGCCTTGTCAAAGCACTGTTTGCATAAATATCCGCAAACCTGGAAGGATGCGGCCTGGCTGCATGTAAGACGATAAGACGTCATGACATAAGCTTGACAAACAACAAGGGAAACAGCTTGGTTAAAAAAGAAAACACGCGGACAGGGTGAAAAAGACACAAATTTTGGGTATACTCATGAGTACAGGCCGGACTGCTGCGAGGACACGAGATCCGCACCCGGCCGCGAGGAGGCAACCGTTATGAACAATTGGCATGCATTTTGCGCACAGATCAACCTGGCTGAGCAAACCATCGAGCAGCTGCGGGACAAAGCCCGCCTAACGCCCGGCAGTGCTGTTTATCCGGAATCGCTGCAGCAGATCGAAGACGTGACCTTGTTCATGGCACGGGAAACGGCAGGACCCGTCCTGGTGATTTACCCCGTGTCCGCGGTCGCAGACCGGTTCCACGGCGAAGATGTCAATATTGGCGGCGGCATGGCCCGGGTCTGTCCGACCGACCTGGCCAACTGCCGCTGTCTGCGTGAGCTGTTCCCCTTTACCCGGCCGGTCAGCCACAAGGGGCGCAAGGTCACCATCGGGCTGGGCGATAGGCTCGGTTTGGCATCCCCCGGCCACCTGCGCACAATCCGGGGTCTCGATGTCTTCCCCGTGCTGGCCCAGCAGTCGATCCGCGAGCTGAACCTGACCGGACGCAACTACGACGACGTCTTGGCAGCCGCGTCCTGGGCTGTCTTCCAGGAAGGCTACGAGGCGGGATTTGGCGCCGACGGCGACCACCTCAAGACCGAGCAGGAAGTGCGCATGGCGCTGGAGTGCGGTGTGACCATGATCACGCTCGACTGCTCCGAACAGATCGCCAACGACGTGCCGGGCCTGTCCGATGACGTCATCGCGCAGCGCTACCTGCAGATCCCGGACGACGAGCGTGCTGCCCTGGAACAGGCTTGGCTCGGCCGCACGGTTCGCGTCAGCAGCTCCGTGACGCTCCAGTACGAGGCGGACACGCTTCGCCGCATCGTGCTCATCTACCGCGACGCCATCCGCCATGCCGCCAAGATCTACCACAACCTGATCGCGCCGAGCACGCGGGCGATCGACTTCGAGCTGTCGATCGACGAGACGCTGACCCCGACGACCCCGGAAGCGCATTACTTCGTCGCCTCCCAGCTGATCGACGAGCAGGTCGAACTGACCAGCCTCGCGCCGCGCTTTTGCGGCGAGTTCCAGAAGGGGATCGACTACCGCGGCGACCTGGACGCGTTCCGGGCCGACTACGACCAGCACAGCCAGATCGCACGCCTTCTGGGCTACAAGATCTCGGTCCACTCCGGATCCGACAAGTTCTCGGTGTTCCCGATCGTCGGCGAGCTCAGCCAGGGCGAGTTCCACCTCAAGACCGCCGGCACCAACTGGCTGGAAGCCGTGCGCGTGATCGCCCGCCACGATCCGGCGCTCTACCGCGAGCTGCACGACTACGCCGTCCGCCATCTCGACGAGGCCCGCCAGTACTACCACATCAGCGGCGACCCGGCCCGCGTCGCCCCGCTGGACAGCCTTGCCGACGATGAACTGCCGCTCCTGATGGAGCAGGATGACGCTCGCCAGGTGCTGCACATCACCTACGGGCTGCTGCTCAAGGCCAAGAACGAGGACGGCAGCTCGCGCTTCCGCGCCCGCATCTACGATTTCCTGAACGCGCACGAGGCTGAATACGCCGTCGCGCTGCAGGCGCACATCGGGCGCCACCTGAAAACGCTGGGGTTGGCCTGATATGAAAGCGCCCCAAACGTCCATGCGCGTCTTCTTTATCCGGCGGGCGGTTCGTGCTATAATCGGTCATCATGCCTGCTCTTGGAGGGAGGACTGACCTGTGCCTTATCCGATCATTGATGCGCTCACCGGTCACTGGATCCAGATGGACGGCCGGATGGTCGCCGTCGATGCACCGGAAGCCGACGCCCTGAGACAGCCGCACGGCGAGACGATGTTCTACGAAGTCATCCGCGTCGTGCAGGGGGTGCCCCTGTTCCTGGAAGACCACCTGGAACGCTTGCGCCGCTCGATCGCCGGCGCTTTTCCCATGCCGTCCAATCTGCCAGACGAGAGCTATGCCCTGATCGCGAAAAACGCGATCCCGGATGTTAATTTGCGCCTGGTGGTCACGGCTAGCCGGCGCGTGCTGCACCTGACCGCGTCCTATTACCCGGATGCGGCGACTCTCGCCCAAGGGGTCGTCACCGGGATTCTGGCCTGGGAACGCGAGGACCCCAACACCAAGATCATCCGCGCCGACTACAAGGCTGCTATCGCGGCGCGCTTCGCCCAGGAAGGCCCTTTCGGCCCCTGCTTCGAACTGCTCCTGGCCGACCGCCAGGGCGATCTGACCGAGGGCTCGCGCTCCAATTTGTTTTTTATCCGGGACCGCGACGTCATTTCGGCCCCGGACGAACGCATTTTGCTCGGCATCACGCGCCGCCACGTGCGCGACGCGATCACATCGGCCGGCCTCCAGCTGGTCACGGGCCTGTTCAGCCTGGACGATGTCCGCCAGGGCCGGATCCGGACCGCCTTTCTATCCAGCTCGCCGTTCGACCTGCTGCCGATCCGCGCGATCGAGGACATCGCGCTCGATTCCGGCCGCGATCCGGCTTTTTTGGCGCTGAACCAGGCTTACCAGCAGATCGTCGCCGAATACATCGCATCCCACCGCCCCCGCGGCGAAAAATAAACACAAAACCGCAAGGTTACAGGAGGTATTCAACATGAATCAAGAACGCGGCAACGTATCGGTCAACACCGAAAACATCTTCCCCATCATCCGCAAGTGGCTCTACTCGGATCGGGACATCTTCCTGCGGGAACTGGTCTCCAACGCCGCCGACGCCAACGCCAAGCTGCGCCGCCTGGCGACGATCGGGGAGGCCGAACTGGCCGAGGGCGAGACGCTCAAGATCGAGGTCGTCTTCGACAAGGCCAACAAGCAGCTGCAGGTGATCGACAACGGCATCGGCATGACCGCCGATGAGATCCGCAAGTACATCAACCAGATCGCCTTTTCCGGCGTGATGGATTTCGTCGAGAAATACAAGGAGAAGGGCGTTGCATCCGAGGGGATCATCGGCCATTTCGGCCTCGGTTTCTACTCCGCCTTCATGGTGGCGGACCTTGTCCGCATCGACACGCTCTCACACGCCCCCGGCGCCGAAGCGGCCAGCTGGGAGAGCGAGGACGGCATGACCTATGTCATGGACGCGTCGGACAAGGCGGACCGCGGCACACGCATCACGCTGACCTTGTCTGACGAAGGCATGGAATTTCTGACCGGCGCCAAGATCCGCGAGATCCTGGACAAGTACTGCAGCTTCATGCCCGACCCGATCTATTTCACCGACATCGAGGCCGAGGAGGCACGCCAGAAGCGGGAGGAAGAGGACCGCAAGCGTCGTGCCGAGGAAAAGGCCAAGCAGGCCAAGGAAGCCGCCGAAAAAGGCGAAACGGCTCCGGAAGAAGGCGAAGAGGAGGACAAGCCCTCCGAACCCCAGCCCATCAACGACACCCGGCCGCTTTGGCTCAAAAAGCCGTCCGAGTGCACCGACGACGAGTACAAGAGTTTCTTTCGCAAGACGTTTCGCGACTACCGCGATCCGCTCTTCTGGATCCACCTCAACCTGGACTACCCCTTCAACCTCAAGGGCATCCTTTATTTCCCGCGCATGGACAACGTCTACGAGTCGCTCGAGGGCCGGATCAAGATCTACTACAACCAGGTCTTCGTCGCGGACAACATCAAGGAGATCATCCCCGAGTTTTTGTTCCTGCTCAAGGGCACGATCGACTGCCCCGACCTGCCGCTCAATGTGTCGCGCTCCTTCCTGCAGAACGACACCTACGTCTCCAAGCTGTCCCAGCACATCATCCGCAAGGTCTCGGACAAGCTGAGCCAGCTGTTCAAGGACCAGCGCGAGGACTACGAGAAGTACTGGCAGGACATCGGCGTCTTCGTCAAGTACGGCATGATGAAGGAAGACAAGTTCTACGACCGCGTCAAGGACATCGCCCTCTACCAGACCGTCGACAAGACATACAAGGTGCTTTCTGACCTCCATGACACGATCCTCTACACGCCGGATCCCAAGCAACAGGTCGCCTATGTCCAGATGGCCCGCGCCCGCGACCTGGACGTGATCGTTATGGACCAGGAGATCGACAACCACTTCATGTCGTTTATCGAGTACAAGCACCAGGGCAAGAAGTTCAAACGCGTCGACGCCGAACTGGGCGGCAAGGACAGCGACAGCGCCCATACCGAGCGGCTGACCGAGCTGTTCCGCAAGGCCAGCGGCAACGACAAGCTCGAGGTCAAGGTCCAAACCCTGGGCGACAAGGCCCTGCCGGCCATGATCGCCGAATCCGAGGAGTCGCGCCGCATGCAGGAGATGCGCAAGCAGTTCGAGCGCATGAGCGGCGGCAAGGACGGCATGGACATCGACAGCATGTTCCCGATCGAACTGACGCTGGTGGTCAACGACGACCAGCCCCTGGTCAGCCGCCTGTCCGCCCTGGCTGACCTGCCCGGGCAGGAGGAGAAGGCCGACCTCTTAGCCCGTCAGATCTACGACCTGGCCCGCCTGGGCCACGGGTCGCTGACCGCCGAGGACATGGCCGAGTTCCTGCGCCGCAGCACCGAGGTGCTGGACAAGCTGACCCGGCCTGACGAAAAGGCCTGATTTCGCCCATTCGTTGACCGGACAGGCGCCGGGTGGAACCCGGGCCATCAGCGAGAGGAGCCAGACAATGACCGAACAGCCACGCGACCGCCAGGTGCGGCGCCTCTACGTGCGCAAGCAGGCCGGCTGCGACATCGAAGCCGCCGGCCTGCTCGGCGACCTGCAGCTGACCCTGGGTATCGGCGGCATCCGGGCCCTGCGCATTTACAACCGCTACGACGTCAGCGGGTTGAGCGCCGGTCTGTTCGACCAGGCGCGCCCGATCGTCTTTTCCGAGCCGCCGGTCGACGAGACCGAGGGCGAGGACTGCGATTTCGGCCAGCCCGATTTCCTGGTCGCGGTCGAGGCCCTGCCCGGCCAGTACGACCAGCGGGCCGACTCCGCGGCCCAGTGTCTGCAGATCCTGGCCGGCGGCGACCGGCCGCTTTGCAAGACGGCCCGGATCTTTGCCTTTGACGCAGATCTGACCCAGGACGAGCGGGAGCGGATCCGCGCCTGGCTGATCAACCCGGTCGAGTCGCGCGAGGCCGCCCTGGACAAGCCGGACAGCCTCGAGGACATGCTCGAGCCGCCGGAAGCGATCGGCCAGGTCGACGGCTTCATCTACATGGATCAGGACGCAATCGGGAGGCTGCTCGCGGAAGGCGGTTTTGCCATGACCCTGGCCGACCTTGGCTTTATCCAAGATCATTTCCAAAAGGAAGGACGCGATCCGACCTGGACCGAACTGCGCGTGCTCGACACCTATTGGTCCGACCACTGCCGGCACACGACCTTCCTGACCCGGATCCGCCAGGTGACCTTCCCCCACGAACAGCCGCTGGGACGGCTCCTGGCCCGCGAGTGGGACCATTACATCCGGCTGCGCAGCCAGGTCCACGGCGACAAGGTCGCGGTCAAGCCCCCCTGCCTGATGGATCTGGCCACGCTGGCGATGAAGGCCCTGCGCCAGGAGGGTCTGCTCGACGACCTCGATTCATCGGACGAGATCAACGCCTGCAGCATCAAGGTGACGATCCCGGTCGACGGCCATCCAACCGACTACCTGGTCATGTTCAAGAACGAGACGCACAACCACCCGACCGAGATCGAGCCCTTCGGCGGCGCGGCCACCTGCATCGGCGGCGCCATCCGCGACCCGCTCTCGGGCCGTTCCTACGTCTACCAGGCGATGCGGGTCACCGGCAGCGGCGACCCGACCCGGCCGGTCGCGGAGACGCTGCCCGGCAAGCTGCCCCAGCGCAAGATCACGACCACGGCCGCCGCCGGCTACAGCGCCTACGGCAACCAGGTCGGCCTGGCGACGGGTCTGGTCGACGAGGTCTACCATCCCGGCTACATCGCCAAGCGCATGGAGATCGGGGCGGTGATCGGGGCCGTGCCGGCGCACCAGGTGCGTCGGGAGGCCCCCAAGCCCGGCGACCGGGTCATCCTGCTCGGCGGGCGCACCGGCCGCGACGGCTGCGGCGGGGCCACCGGCTCCTCCAGGGCCCACGACGAGCAGTCGATCGTGCGCTGCGGCTCGGAAGTCCAGAAGGGCAACGCTCCGACCGAACGCAAGATCCAGCGCCTCTTCCGCGACCCGCAGGTCGCCCGCCTGATCAAGCGCTGCAACGATTTCGGCGCCGGCGGCGTCTCGGTCGCCATCGGCGAGCTGGCCGACGGGCTGGCGATCGACCTGGACCGGGTGCCGCGCAAGTACGAGGGCCTGGACGGGACGGAACTGGCCATCTCCGAATCGCAGGAGCGCATGGCGGTCGTCGTCGGCCAGGATGACGCGCAGCGCTTCATCGCGGCCGCCGAGTTCGAGAACCTCGAGGCGGTCGCGGTGGCGACCGTCACGCAGGAACCGCGCATGACCATGACCTGGCGCGGCCAGACGATCGTCGACCTGCCCCGGGCCTTTATCGACACCAACGGCGCGCCGCAGCAGACGGATGTCGCCGTCACGCTGCCGGATGAGACCGACTGGTTCGAACAAACAGCGAGCCAGCAAAGCAAACACGCATCCTTTGCGGCCAACCTCAAGGCGGGTTTGGCCAGCCTAGCGGGCTGTTCGCGCCGCGGGTTGGCCGAACGCTTCGACAGTACGATCGGGGCGGGCACTGTCCTGATGCCTTACGGCGGACGGCACCAGCTGACGCCGGAGATCGGGATGGCGGCGCTGCTGCCGACCGAGCCGGGCCAGGAGACCGACGCCTGTTCCCTGATGACCTACGGTTTCGATCCGGAGCTCTCGTCCTGGAGCCCCTACCACGGCGCTGTCTATGCCGTGCTGGAATCGCTGGCGCGGATCGCGGCGCTGGGCGGAGACGCCGCCAGGGCCCGTCTGACGTTCCAGGAGTATTTCCGCCGCTTGACCGCCAACCAGGATTGGGGGCAGCCCCTGAGCGCCCTCCTGGGCGCCTTCCGGGCCCAACTGGCTTGCCAGGTGGCGGCGATCGGCGGAAAAGACTCGATGTCGGGGTCCTTCCGGGATCTGCACGTGCCGCCGACGCTGGTCTCGTTTGCCGTCCAGGTCGGCAAGGCCGATCAGGTCGTCAGCGCGGCGCTGGACAGGCCGGGACGGCAGGTCTATCTCCTGCCGGTGCCGCTGGCGGACAGCAAGCTGGCCTTGCCGGACTATACGGCTTTCATGGACAATCTCGGCCTGGTCAAGCGGCTGAGCCAGCAGCACAAGATCGCCGCGGCCGCGACGGTCGGGCATAGCGGCGCGGCGGTCGAAGTCGCCAAGATGTGCTTTGGCAACCATCTGGGCTTTGCCTTCGCCGACCCGGCCGACACCAACGTGTTCCGGCCGGGCCCGGGCAGCCTGCTGCTGGCCCTGGACCGGTTGGATTTTGACGCGCAAAGTGAACTGAAGCGCCAGAGGGCGATCCTGATCGGGGAGAGCATCGCTGAACCGGTCCTGCGGCAAGCGGATCAAACGCTGACGCTGGATGAGGCGATCGCCGCCTGGGAGGGAACGCTGGAAACGGTTTTCCCGACCCGGACCGAACCGGCGGATCTGCCCGGCATCCGCCTGCAGCCGCTGCAAGCGCCGCGGCGGGTGGCCGCACCCTGGCATACGCCCCGGCCGCGCGTGTTCATCCCGGTCTTCCCGGGCACCAATTGCGAGTACGATACGGCCCGCGCTTTCTTGCGCGCCGGCGCCGAACCGGACATCCTGGTCGTACGCAACAACACGCCCGAGGCGATCCAGGAGACGATCGAGGCGATGGCCGCCCGGATCCGGGTGGCCCAGATCCTGATGCTGCCGGGCGGCTTTTCAGCCGGCGACGAGCCGGAAGGGTCGGGCAAGTTCATCGCCGCGTTTTTGCGCAACCCGCGCCTGGCCGAGGCGATCGCCGACCTGCTGGACAACCGCGACGGCCTGGTGCTGGGCATCTGCAACGGCTTTCAGGCCCTGGTCAAGCTCGGATTGCTGCCGACAGGCCGCATCGGCGACCTGACGCCGGACAGCCCGACCTTGACCTTCAACCGGATCGGGCGCCATGTCTCGCGCACGGTGACGACGCGCGTGATCGCCAACCGCTCGCCCTGGCTGATGTATAGCCAGCCGGGCGACCTGCACGAGGTGGCGATCTCCCACGGCGAGGGCCGCTTCATCGCGCCGGCCCCTGTCCTCGAGCAGCTGATCCGCCAGGGCCAGGTGGCGACCCAGTATGTCGGGCCGGACGGGCAGCCCGGAACGTCAATCGAGGCCAACCCCAACGGTTCGGTTGCCGCGATCGAGGGCATCACGAGCCTGGACGGGCGCATCTTCGGCAAGATGGGCCACGCCGAGCGCTCCGGCCCCAACCGGCTGCGCAACATCCCCGGCGAGAAAAACCAGCGCATATTCGAAGGCGGCGTCGCCTGGTTCCGGGACTGACGCTTGACCGCTTTTGTCGCCTGATCGACCGACCCGATCACCTCGCCTGCCCTATGCTGGAGGCGAGGTGATTTTTTATGCGCCGCGTCCTCGCGATCGCCCTGGCCAGCGCCTTCCTGCTCGCTCCGGGGCCGATTGAAAGCAAAACGATCCGCAAAACAGCCCTGCCGCTGATGAACGGCGCAGGATTGACGCTCCAGCTGTCGGTTCAGCCGGCGATCGGCTATTTTGCCGGCCAGACCAATTTGCTCGGGGAGACGATCCCCCTCGATCCCAACCGGGTGCTGGAAGGGGAGAAGCTGCATCTGACGCTCACCTGTTCCGAGTCGATCGCCGGATACACGGTCCATCTCGGCGCGTCCAGCTGGACGTTCGCCGGTTATCCCGGCTATTTGACTTACATAACCGGCATCCTGGTCCCCGACGGCCTGGAGACGCTATCCTGGTCGGGCGAACGGCTGGGACCGGCCCTGACCTTGTCGGTGACCGCCTGGACCAGCGACGGTATCACAGGCCAAAAAGAAGGGCCGGTGCTTGAGATCACCGGCCATGTCAGGCAACTGGTGCGGACTCAGCCGGCCCGCGCGCGTTAAGGCTTGGCTTCTGGCTTGGGCCGGGGCTGGATCGCCTCGGGCTGTTCCGGCTGCTTGTCCGGGCGGCTGACCTTGATCTCCGGGCTGTTGCCGCCAGTCGGCAGTTCGTCTTCTTCGGGCAGCACCGGAAAACTGAGGTTTTCCTCTTCGATCGTATCTTCAGGCTGGGCCTGGCCGCCGGCCAGGCTCTCTTCGAGCGCCTCGGGGTGCTCGGTGAAGATGTGGCAGTAGTTGTTCTCGCCGTAATAGGTGTAGAAATAGGCGACCGGCCAGGCGGACAAGGTGTCCAGGTAGCAGAAGACAGGGTGCTTCAGCTTGCGGGCCGTTCGGGCCATCTGCGGGTAGTCGGTGACGCGGACGCACCAGGCGGGGTCCCAGGTCCGGTCGCCGATCATCATCAGACGGCCGCGCGCCTGGCGCTTCATGCGCTTGAGGCGGCGGTTGAAGCGGTCGCGCGGCTGGCTGCGCGTCGTCGCGAGCAGCAGGACCAGCGAGAGCAGGGCCAGGCCGGCGGCGATCGCGAAGACCAGCCAGGGGAAGAGGCTGAGGTGGATGCGGTAGCGCAGCGTCTGGCGAAGCGGCTGCGGCTCGGCGGGCGCATCGGTCTGGCTGCGCTCGATGCGGAAGACCGGCTGGTTGATCGGCACGACCAGGGACGCGGTGCTTTGCAGCGACGCCGGCCCGCCGATCAAATCGAGCGTATAGGTGCTGGCAAACTGCAGGACCAGTTCAAAAACGAGCGACTCGTTCAGGCGTTCCTGAATGGCGGCCGCCTGGGTCCGGTAAGGGTCAAGCGCAATGCGGGCGCTGTAAGCGTCGCCGTGCTCAGTCTGGCCGGCCAGGGTGTTGTCCTGTTCGCTCAGGACATCGCTGGTCTGGAGCAGGACGGCCGGGCTGTCGGCCTGGCGAGCCTGGAGGGTGGCGGTGATGACGGAATGGACCTGGCCTGAGACCGGTTGGCTGGTCACAAGCCGGGTCGACAAGATCGGTTCGACGGCCAGGACGAGTTCGTCCAGGTAGACGGCGTCAGACGGCGCCAGCGTGACGCCCGGCACGGCATCGGGGTCGAGATGGACCTGGTAGCCGGCCTGGCTGGAGAGGGACTGGTGCAGTATGGTCCGGTTCCAGTCGACGGTCCAGGGCCGGAACGAGACCAGTCCGGCGAGTAAAGACGCGACGACAACCACGCTCAGGAGCACGATGAAAAGACAGCGGAAGAATCGGTTCATCTCGCGCCGTCCCGAACGGCGCTGGCTGTGTTCGGGCATCCAGGCAGGCAGGGGCTGCATCGTTCTGTCGTGGTGTTTGTGTTGCTTCATGTGCTTCCTCCCGGGCCGCTATCTATCGGCTGATAGCCTGATTCTAGCACGAAAACCAGGGCGTAACCAGTTGCCGGGCGTTACATTCCGTTGTCAATTCCGGTGAAAAGCACAGAAAGGGAGACCGAAACGGCAAGGCTTCTGAGCAAATGTTACCAACTTGTAACAAAAAATTGACAATTCTGTATCCGCGGCCTATAATGATCCTGCTGATAGCCCGATACTCATCTCACACCGTTTGAAAAATAAGCGTTTGACGCTATTGCGATAGGCAATTTCAAATTTAACGTGTGAGAATATTAAGAAAGACTATGTGAGGTAGATATGAACAAGCCGACGATACGACTGATCGGCCTCCTGATGATCGCCGCGTTGGCGGTCACGGCGGCCGTGTGGCCGGACAGTCACGTCCTGTACACGCTCGATCAGACGAAGATCCCCGCCCAGGTGGTTGTGGAAACGCCTGAGGAGACCCATGCCACTATGACCTTTGCCGAGACCCTGATCGACGCCATCGACGAACTGGATATCCCGCTCAGTGAAAGTGATCTGCTCAGCCTGCCCGACGACACGCGCCTCGAACCGGGCGAAACCTATACCGTCCAGGTCAGCCGGCGCAGCCGCGTCTCGCTCAACTGGGGCGGTTATGCGGTCGGCACCAGCTCCGAGCTGATCTCGATGGGGGATTTGATCTCCCGCTCCGGCTTTGCCGACTACGCGCCCAACGACGGCGTGCTGCTGCAAAACAAGCACGAGGACGCCCCGGCCAGCAACGGCGCCCTGACCTATGTCGCGGTGGAAAAAAAGGAAGTGCGTGTCAACGAGGAGATCCCGTTCAGCACGGTCACGCTCGACGACCCCAACCAGTATGTCGGCAAGAGCAAGATCAAGACCGAAGGGGAAAACGGGGAGCGTGTCCTGATCTTCGAAGAGACCTATGAGAACGGCATCTTTATCGGGTCCGAGCAGGTCGGCGTCGAGATCGTCAAGGAACCGATCCAGAAGGAGATCCTCAAGGGCACCAAGAAAAAGCCCCTGATCCCGGCGGTCAACCCCAAGCCGTCCAGCAAGGTGGTCAGAGCCAGCTTCAACAAGATCAAGGACCTTCTGATCAAGAACGGCAACGCCAACTACAAGTCCTTCAAGGACAACGGCAATGGCACGATCACGGTCGACGGACACACGTTCTCCTTTATCCAGAAGGATAAGCGTGCGATCACGATGTACGACGGTCTGGAATGCTGCCTGCAGGGCGGCTGCCACAACCCCCCGATCAATCACAATACGGCCAGCGGCATCCCGGCACAGCGCGGCTTGGTCGCCAGCTACGGCTTCCGCTATAACGGCAAATTCGCCGGCACGGCGCTGCCGTTGGGCACGATCCTGTTCATCGAGGGCTACGGCCTGGCCGTTGTCGCCGATGTGCACGGCAACCACAGCGACTCCAACTTGCTGGATGCCTGCTACGACGCCGGCGAGATCCGCTCGGGGGCGGTCACCTGGGGCAAGCGCACCAAGCGCGTCTACATCATCTCCATACCCTGATGAACAAGCGGGAAACCCAGGCGCTGCTCGAGCAGTTCGCCATCCGGCCGCAGCACCGGCTGGGCCAGAATTTCCTGGTTGACGACAACCTGACGCAGCGCATCCTGGATGCCGCCCAAGTCAGCGAACAGGATCTGGCGATCGAGATCGGGCCTGGCCTTGGCGCGCTGTCGCGCCCCTTGAGCCAGCGGGCCGGCAAGCTGGTCGCCGTCGAGATCGACCCCCGCCTGATCGCGCCGCTCCAGCAAGTCTTGGGGGACGCGCCGAACAGCCAAATTGTCGAAGCCGACGCTCAAGCCATCGACTTCAGTCGGCTGGAACCGGACTGGCCCGGGGAGACGGTCGTCCTGGCCAATCTGCCGTACTACATCACCACCCCGATCATCGAGAAGCTCGTATGCGAACGGCCGCAAGCGCGTCAGTTTGTCTTCATGGTGCAAAAGGAAGCCGCCGAACGGTTGCTGGCCCAACCGGGCAGCAAGCTATACGGCCCGACGGCCGTCCTGTTGGCCTGGCATGGACCGGCACAGCGGCTGTTCCCTTTGCTGCCGCAATCCTTCTGGCCCAAACCGCACGTCGATTCGGTCGTGATCAGCATCGGGCGCAAACAAAACGCAGATCCGGAAACGGCCCAGCAGCGCAAGCACTGGCTGCGCTTTTTGAATAACTGCTTCCGGCAACGGCGAAAGACACTTGGCAACAACCTGGAGAACATCGGCCCCATCCTGGAACAGCTTGGATTGCCAAGCAAGGTCCGGGCCGAACAAGTGTCCCTGGAACAATTTCGCCAGATCTATGATCTTCTTCAATCCAGCAAGTAAAGCTGTTTTCTGCTAAGATAAAAAGACCAACCTGAGAGGAGACTACCCGATGAACCTCTTTGATCTGACAGGAAAAACCGCCCTGGTCACCGGCTCGAGCCGCGGATTGGGCCGGGGCATGGCCGAGGCCCTCATGGAAGCCGGCGCCAGCGTTGTAATCGTGGGCACCCAGGAGAGCATCCTTGATCTGGCCGAGGATTACCGCAAAAGCGGTTACGCTTGCCAGGGCCTGGTCGCCGATCTGGGCAGCCGGGATGGGGCGGCAAAAGCGTACCATGAATCGGCCGCGATCCTGCATGCTCCCCCGGATATCCTGGTCAACGCCGCTGGTGTGCAGCGCCGCCACCCTGCTGAGGATTTCCCGATGGAGGACTGGGACACGGTGATGGCCGTCAACCTGGAAGCGGTCTTCATCCTCTGCCAGCTGGCCGGGCGCGACATGCTGGCCCGCGGCCGGGGCAAGATCATCAACGTCGCCTCGATGATGAGCTTTTTCGGCGGGATCACGATCCCGGCGTATGCCGCCAGCAAGGGCGGCCTGACCCAGCTGACCAAGGCGCTGGCCAACGAGTGGACCGGTCGCGGCGTTTGTGTCAACGCCATCGCGCCCGGCTACATGGCGACGGACATGAACACGCGCCTGCTCCAGGACCCCAAGCGCAACCAGGAGATCCTGGGCCGGATTCCGGCGGGACGCTGGGGCACGCCGGACGACATGAAGGGCATCACGGTCTTTTTGGCCTCGAGCGCTTCGGATTATGTCAGCGGCGCGATCATCCCGGTCGACGGGGCCTACCTGGCGCGCTGAAGACGTTGCCCCGCTCCCTCTTCTGCTTTATACTAAAGCCAATGAGCGGACCGGTTCTGACTAGGACCGGACAGGAATAGAGGTGGATCCGGTGGCAGCGGACGAAATCAAGAAATGCTCGGTGCGGATCGGCGGGGTCAGTTACCAGCTGGTCACCAACGAGAACGAGACCTATACGCGGCAGATTGCCGCACACGCCGATGAGATGATCAAGCGCGTCCTGCAGGACAACCCCCAGCTCAGCCAAACGATGGCGACGGTGCTGGCGCTGGTCAACGCGGTTGACGAGCTGAGCCGGGCCTACCAGCAGCTGAAGGGCCAGGAGGGCTCGCGGACCGACCTGGAACGCAAGGCCAGCGAAGCCAAGAATGAGCTCAACCGCATGCGCGAGCAGAACTGGGACATGAAGAAGGAACTGCTGCGTCTCCAGGAGCTGAATCGTGAATACCAGGCCCTGATCAACAAGCTGACCACGCCGGAAGTCGCCGAGGAATCGGCTCAACAGCCGGATGAGCCGCTCCAGGCTGAGGAAACGCCGCAGGAAGAACAAGATCCGCCCAGCGCGAACGATAAGCGCACGATGGAGCGGATGCAGCAGACCAATCTCGACGATTACCTTAAGGCTTATGGCTTGACGGACTTGGCCGACAAGCCGGGCACCTGATCCATCCATGACCAGGATACCGGAACTGCTGGCGCCAGCCGGCGACGCGGCCGCACTGGATGCGGCGATCCGCTCGGGTGCCGACGCCGTTTATTTGGGCGCATCGCTGTTCAGCGCCCGCAGCCAGGCTGCAAATTTCGATGCCCCGCAATTGGGCCAGGCGATCGATAAGGCCCATCTGCATGGCTTGTCCGTCTACCTGGCGCTCAACACCCTGATCGCCCAGGACGAGATGGAAACAGCCCTGCAGATTGCCGGCCGGGCGGCCGAATGGGGCGTCGACGCGATCATCTTGCAAGATGCCGGACTGGCCGCCGAGCTGCACCGCTATCTTCCGGATCTACCCCTACACGCCAGCACCCAGATGACGGTCACAGATCGGGCGGGGCTCAACATGGCAGCCCGGCTGGGCTTTTCGCGCGTCATTCTGGCCAGGGAACTGACGATCAAAGAAATCGAGGGGGTAACGGCTGAAGCAAAAAGACATCACCTGGAAACGGAAGTCTTCGTCCATGGGGCGCTCTGCATGAGCGTGTCGGGCCAGTGCCTGCTCTCCAGCCTCAACGGCGGCCGCAGCGGCAACCGGGGCGCTTGTGCGCAGCCTTGCCGCCTGCCCTGGACCTTGGATGCCGCACAGAAAGATCCGTTCCCATGGCTTAGCCCCTGCGACCAGTCGTTGCTGGATGGAATTCCTGACTTAACCCGGATCGGGGTCAGGTCGCTGAAGATCGAGGGCCGGATGCGCTCCGCCGACTATGTTGGCCAGGTGGTCGCGGTCTACCGTGAGGCCCTGGATCGACTGCAGGATAACAACCCCCTGGACAGACAGGAACGGGATAGGGCCAGGGAGCGTCTGCTGCTGGCCTTCAATCGGGGCGGACGCTTCAGCGACCGGCCGATCAGCGGTCAGATGGGACGCGCGTTCCTGGCCGGATCCTACAGCGGCAGCTACGGGCTGCTCCTGGGTACGGTTCTGAAATCCGATCCGGTTACAGGCGTATTGACGATCCGGTCAGATAAAGCCAGCAACCGAACCGTGACGCGCGGCGATGTCCTGTCGGTGCGCATGTCGGGGGAGGACAAGGAACGGGCCAGCGCCCCAGTCGGCAAGATCAGCCAGACATCGGACGGATGGCGTGTCCAAGGGTTCCATCCGGATGTCTTGCGGACCATAACCCCTGGCCTTCAGGTCTACCAGATGGGCAGCCAGGAGAGTCGGCGTGCACCGGGGCGATCGGCCCGAACTTCGCTTGATTTATCCTTGTCCACGGAAGCTGAGCTGATCCAGCTGACAGCAAAGGTGAAAACGGGTCCCGCCAAAGGATTGACCCGATCGGTCGAGACAGAGCAGGAGGCGATCACCCCCCTGCAGCCAGATCGAGTTCGCCAGCAGCTGGCCAAGACAGGCGGGACACCATTCAACGTCGCTACGACCCATGTGAATGAGCCCATCGCCTTGTCGATCGCATCGCTGAATAACATGCGTCGAAAACTGTTGGAAGAGCTTAGTTCGGCTATCCCGGAACAACTCCGGCGCCAACTGCCGGATCGAACGAGCTGTATCACGGCGGTCAATAATAAACAGGCAATCGGGACCAAGCAGATCCGCACCACGGCAGCTTTTTACCGTTTGCCGGACAGCCCGGTGGACCTGCCTTGCGGCGCCGATCAATACTTGTTGCCGGTTCTGGATCTGGATCCCAATAGCATGAGTCTTTGGGCCGATGCCATTCGTGACAAGG
>ERZ747221.1113-NODE-1113-length-28046-cov-3.764132_pt1 | contig 28046 bp, 24 predicted proteins | sample MGYA00374949_ERZ747221 | MGnify/ENA primary metagenome ERZ747221 (study PRJEB28779, sample SAMN05720172) | bioreactor metagenome | isolation source: Anaerobic biogas reactor | place: USA:Washington, USA | collected 2015-08-08 ... | reverse complement strand
TCCATCGCTCACCCTCCCCGGCGTTGAACCGCCGGGCTATGCCAGACGTAGGCCCCTGCGGGGCCATTCCCTAGCCCGAAAGGGCTTCTATCTATGGTAGCCGGAGGGGGTCACCCCCCGGCGCCCGAGCGCGCGGAACGCTTCCACAGCCCGATGCGCTCCCAGATGCTCTTGCGCCTCACCAGCACGGGGAGGTAGGACACATCCTCACCCATGAGGCGACGCGCCATGTTGTGGTACGCCCTCCCTGCCAACGACCGCGCGTCGTTGGCGATAGGGGTGCCCTTGCTGTTCGATACCAACACGTCCTCATTATCCGGCACGAGGCCCAGCAGGCGCACGTTCAGGCGATCCAGGATCTCGTCGGGGCCCATCATCTCGCTGCGGCGCACCAGCTCCGGGCGGATGCGGTTGATGACCAGCCGCGTCTCCCCGCGCCCCTCCGCTTCCAGGATGCCCAGCACCCGGTCGACGTCCTGCACCGCCGAGACGTCGGGCGTCGTCACCAGGACGAACTCGTCGGCGGGCGCCACGGCGTTGCGAAAGCCCGCCTCGATGCCGGCGGGCGAATCGATCAGCACCACGTCGCAATCCCCGCGCAGCTGCGCGATGACGCGCATCATGTCCGCCGGGCTCACCGCGGATTTGTCGCGGCTCTGAGCGGCCGGCAGCAGGTACAACTCGTCCAGCGTGCGATCGCGGATGAGCGCCTGCCGCAGCCGGCAGCGCCCCTCGACGAGATCGACCACGTCATAGATGATGCGGTTCTGCAGCCCCATCACGACATCGAGGTTGCGCAACCCGATATCCGTGTCAATGACCACGACCCGCTTGCCCAGCTTGGCCAGGGCGGTGCCCAGATTGGCCGTCGTCGTCGTCTTGCCCACGCCACCCTTGCCCGAGGTAATGGTAATCACTCGCGTCATGGCGCTCGCTTCCCCCTCGCGCCTCCGGTCCACGGCTCGACGACGATGATGCCATCGCGCACCGTGGCCACCTCGGGATAAGTCACCTTGCGCTTCTCGTTATCGGCCGGGCGGGCGACGTACTCGCCGATGCGCAGCTGCATGGGAGCGAAATCGAGGGCGCACACCATGGCAGCATTGCTGCCCACGGCGCCGGCGTGCACGATCCCTCGCAGTCGGCCCCAGACGACCACGTCGCCGCCCGCCACCACCTCTCCACCGGGGTTGACGTCGCCGATGACCACCACGTGGCCGGTGCCGCGGATCACCTGCCCCGAGCGGACGATCTGGTGAATCAGGCTGGCCCTGGTGTTATCGACGAGCCTGGCCGCCGACGGCGCGGCGACGGGCGCCTGGGGGCGCGGAGCCGGTTGGGGCTCCGCCGCCTCGGGGCTGAGCACGCGCAACCCCAGCGCATCGGCGACCTGGCGCATCTCCTCGTTGGGCGTCACTACCGTGCGGAGCACCATCTGGTGCCGGCCGAGCAGATCCGCGATGCGCGACAGGTCCTCTTGCGCCAGCACGAGTTCGTCCGTCTGCAGCGCGACGTTGCCGCCCCGAAAGAAAGCCCCCTGTGTCTCCAGGTGGCGGGCGAGGTCGTCGAGTATCGCGCCCAGCTCGCCGGAGCCGAGGGTGATGGTGAGGCCCTCGCGAGTCCCCTTGATGGCAATGGCGTTGGTCATGATGGGTGGGTTCTCCATCCGGTGCGCTCTCGCGGGCCCTAGTAGCAATGGATCGAGACGCCTAGCCCTCCGAGGCGGGCGTAGGGGCCGGCTCCGTCGGGGTCGGCGCGGCGTTCGGGTCGGGAATGCCGAAATAGGCGCGCATGATGGCGGCCGAGACGGGCGCCGACACCCGCGAGCCCTCGTCGCCGCCGTACAGGAACACCGCGACGGCGATCTCGGGGTCATCGTAGGGCGCAAAGCCGGTGAACCAGGCGTGCTTGGGCAGGTTCCCCTTGGAGTCGGTGATCAACCGCCCATTGTCGTCGAACTCGGCGTACTCGGCGGTGCCGGTCTTGCCCGCCACGGCGATGCCGGGCACCCGCGCCAGGGGGGCGGTGCCGCGCTCCACGGCGTCGAGCATGCCGCGGCGCACCAGCTCCAGGGTATGTTGCGACGCCCCCAGTTCCTGTATCGGCTCCGGTTCGAGCTGCTTGACGATGTCGCCCTCGTTATCCATCACCTGGTAGACGAGCTGCGGGCGCATCACCGTGCCGCGGTTGGCGACCGTCGCCGTCGTGTTCGCCACCTGGAGCGGCGTGGCCAGCACGAACCCCTGGCCGATGGCGGCGTTATAGGTGTCGCCCGTCATCCAGCTCTCGCCATAGGTGTGGCGCTTCCACTTGTCGGTGGGGATGAGTCCCGGCACCTCGCCCGTCAACTCGATCCCCGTCTCGGCGCCATAGCCGTACCTGAGCGCCCACTTGCCGAGGAGGTCGATGCCCAAGCCCTGGAAATTCCCGTAGCCGCCCGTCACCTGGTAGAAAAAGATGTTGCACGAATTGGCGATGCCGCCCACCACGTTCAGGCTGCCATGCCCGCCCCCGCGCCAGCAGTAGAACGGCTGCGCCAGAGAGGCGTCAGAGGGCGCGAAGCGGTTGGGCAGGTAGAGGATGCCGCCGCAACTGAACCGCATCGACTCGTTGATGACGCCTTCCTCGAGAGCGCCCGTGGCCGGCACCAGCTTGAAGGTCGAGCCGGGTGGGAACATGCCGCTCACGGCCTGGTTGATCAGCGGTCGCCGCTTGTCCGTGCTCAGCCGCTCATAGTCCTCGAACGAAATGCCGCCCGAGAAGAGGTTGTTGTCAAAGTTGGGCAGCGACGCCATCGCCAGCACCGCCCCATCGCGGGGATCTAGCGCCACGGCGACGCCCACTTGCGAGTTGGCCTTTTGCATCCACTCCCACAGCGCCTGCTCGGTGGCGCGCTGCAGCTCCACGTCGATGGTGAGCTTCAAGTTATAGCCCTGCAGCGGCGGCACCTGCGAGATCACGGCCACCTCGCGCTCAAAGGCATCCACCTCGACGTGCTTTTGGCCCTTCTGCCCGCGTAACAGCGCCTCCTGGGTAGCTTCGAGCCCCGCCAGCCCCACGATGTCGTCCGGCTCGTACAGATAGGACGTGTCCGAGAGGTACTGATCGGCCCGCTCCTCCGGCATGCGCCCCATGTAGCCCAGGATGTGGGCCATCAGCGGGCCGTCCAGGTACTCGCGCACCGGCACGGCCTCCACCACTACGCCCGGTAGGTGGAGGCTCTCCTCGTCCAAGACGAACGCCACATCGCGGTCGACGTTGCTGGCGATGCGCAGCGGCTGGTGGGGACTTACGGCGTAGCGACCGGTGGTGCGTTCGGCGATGATCTGCTCGACCGTCTTTTTCTCGGGTGGGGGCTCGGGCGCATCCTCCGACTCCCCGTCCGCCTCCGGCGTCGCGCCGGCCTCAGCCGCGGCATCATCCGCGGAACCAGCCGCGTCATCAGTCACGGAACCGGCCGCGTCATCAGCCTCGGCACCAGCCGCGTCGATAGACGCGTCGATAGCCGCGTCGTCGGCCGCGGCACCAGCGTCCGCCTCACCTGCCCCCGGCGTCAGCGGTGCGTCGGCCAGCGTCGGCTCGGGCTCCAGCGGCATCTCGAGCAGCTCGCTCACCCGCCGGATCACCGCCGCGCGCTCCTCGCTCCCCTCCTCGGGCAGCGCCGAGGGAATGACGCTCACGACGAAACTCGGCACATTGCGCACCAGCAGGCGGCCGGCGCGGTCGTACACAACGCCGCGCGGTGCATCCACCGGCAGCAGGCGAAAACGGTTCTGATCCGCCCGCTGCTGATAGTCCTGCGATGCCACGATCTGCAACTGCCATAGCTTGGCGGCGACGAGCGTGAACGCCACCACGGCCACGAGTTGAAAGAGGTACAGCCGGAGCTTGATGTATCCGCTGCTCATTATTCCCACTCGACAGGGCTGGGGTACAGGAAACCGCGCGCCCAGCAGGAGGCGTTGTGCACGACGAACATGGCGATGGCGTTGATCGCGACGGCCGGGAGGACCAGCCGGAGCGCCAGAGCGCCCCACGGCACCACCCGGCCGGCGGCGGTGAGAGCCAGCAGCAGGACGAGGTAGTACAGCAGCGTCGCCACGACGATCGCGGCGTAGGGCAACAGTCGCTCGGTGCGAAAGATGTTGGCCCCGCTGATCCCTGCCAGCGCCCCGACGATGAGGAGCGCCACCGTCTGCCCGCCGAACGGGCCGGCGGAGAGGGCATCGAGCGCCAGCCCCCCTATGAGGGCGACGAGCAACCCCTCCCGCACTCCTTGCAGCAGCGCCCACGACACGGTGAACAGCAACACGATGTCGGGCGCCACGCCGAACAGGCGCACGTGGGGCGCCATGGTGGATTGCGCCAGCGCCAGCAGGCTCACGACGGGAATAGCCAGGTACGGATTAATGGTTCACCGTCCAGTTTTCTCTCAACCCGAGCAAAGAACGGCCACGGGGCGATTCCCCCCGCCGGCCCGCGCTGTGCACACATCGGCCGACCCGACCGCCCCCATCACCGCCCGACGAGTTCCTCCGCCTCGTCGTCGAGCGTAAAGTTGAGCAACACCTGCACCATCTCGAGGTCACGCAGGCGAACGGCGGGCACCACGCGCGCCTCCTGGAACATCTCGACATCCGAGCGCTTGACGCTCGCCACCTGCCCGATCACGAGGCGCTTGGGGAAATTGCCGCCCAGGCCCGAGGTGAGCACCACGTCGCCCACCTCGACCTCCTCGCCCTGAGGGATGTAGCGCATGGTGAGTTCGTGCCCGGGGTGCCCCTGGACGAGGCCCGTGGCGCGCGACTGCTGAATGAGCGCGCTGACCGAACTCGACGGGTCGCTGATGAGCATGACCGTCGCCGAGTTGAGGCTCACCCGACTGATGCGTCCCACCAGGCCGTCCGCCGTCAGCACCGGCATCCCCGGCTGCAGGCCGTCGTCGGCGCCGCGATCGACGATCAGATACTGCAGCAGGTTGTTGGGGTCGTGCCCGATCACCTCGGCGGAGAGCAGGTGGTAGTTGGGCACGGCGCTCTTGAACGCCAGCTCTTGCCGCAAGATCTCGTTCTCCAGGCGCGCCTCTTCCAGCAGCATCACGAGGTTGCGCAACTCGGCGTTCTCGTTGCGTAGCGACTGGTTCTCGGCCCCCAGGCGAACCACGTGGACCACACCGTTCACTACCTTGCCGATGGGACTGACGACCCGCTGAAGGACGAACTGGGCAGGGGAAAGGACACGCGAAAAAGTGTCACGGATGGGATTCGTGGGCCCCAACTGGTCAAACACCAACCATGCCAGGATCACGGACAGCACCAGGATGGCAGCCAGAGCCCGGCTACGGAGAACATTCACGCCAGCGCCTCGATTGGTTAGCGTCGCGGAGGCAGGCTCCCCCGTTGGGTGCTCGCCAGGACCTTATGGTAGCGATCGAGGTCGGCGACGACGGTGCCCGCACCGCGCACCACGCACGTCACGGGATCCTCGGCCCGGTACACGCGCATGCGCGCCTCCTCAGAGAGCCGCTCGGGAAGCCCCTGCAACTGTGAGCTACCGCCCGCCATGGCGATCCCTTGCTCCATCAGGTCGGCCACCAGTTCGGGGGGCGTCTCATCGAGGGCCGACTTGACCGCCTCGACGATCGTGTCGACAGGGCCGGACAGCGCCTCGCGAATCTCGACGCTGCTCACCTCGACGGCCTCGGGCAGGCCCGTGATGAGGTTGCGCCCGCGAATGGTGATGGTCTGCTCCTCCGGCAGGGGGTACGCGGAGCCGATGGCCACCTTGGTGCGCTCGGCCATGCGCTCGCCGATGAGCAGATTGTATTTCTGCCGGGCGTACTGGACGATCTCCTCGTCCATCTCGTCGCCCGCCACGCGGATCGACCGGCTGACGACGATGCCGCCCAGCGAGATGATGGCCACCTCGGTGGTGCCGCCGCCGATATCGATGATCATACTTCCCACCGACTCACTCACCGGCAGGCCGGCCCCGATGGCCGCGGCCATCGGTTCATCGATCAGGTAGGCCTCACGGGCGCCGGCGCTGAGGGTCGCGTCATGGACGGCGCGTTTTTCCACCTCGGTAACACCACTGGGGATTCCAACCACAACACGGGGGCTCGAGCCAAAGAGACGTTTGCGCTCGTGGACTTTATGGATAAAGTAGTGGAGCATTTTCTCAGTGATATCAAAGTCCGAGATCACACCGTCTCGCAGCGGGCGGATGGCGACGATATTCCCCGGGGTCCGCCCGACCATCTCCTTGGCCTCGGCGCCGATCGCGAGGGCGCGCTTCGAACGCTTGTCGATGGCGACGACCGATGGCTCGTTGACGACGATGCCCTGACCATTCACACAGACCAGCGTGGTTGCCGTGCCAAGATCGATGCCTATATCGCGTGAAAACACTCCCAGGAGAGCGTTTAGAGGGTTGACCACTGGGTGGTTCCTTCCTGTGCCAGGTTGGATCGCGATGGTGGCGGCATTATACCACAGAACGATTTCTGTCAAAAGGCGCTTTCGCCGGGGCGGCCCTCGGGAGGCAAAGTGAGGGCTCTGCTACTGTGTATACTGATTTGTACCGCGTAACCATATCTCCCGGGCCGATGGCCCGATCCGTTCGCGTGTGATGCCCGCACGCTCCAGCCTTCTCCGCTGAAGGGATGGATGCCATGCTTCCCCCAACGTCGCCATCCTGGCGAGACACTATCGGCCGCCTCGCCCGCCTCATCGGCCTCGTGCTGATGGTGGCGAGCATCGGCCTCCTCACCGCCATCGATCTCGCCCGCTTCGCCCAGCAGACGCGCGGCATCGAGAGCGGCCTGGGCGCCGATCAGCCGCCCCTCATGGCCCCCCGGGCGGGCGTGAACGTGGCCCTCGAGCAGTACGATGCCGACGATCTCGACGGCGCCCTCGAGATCGCCCGCGCCGCCGGCTTGGGCGTCGTCCGCCAGTACGCGCGGTGGGCCGAGCTGGAGCCCTCGCCCGGCGCCTACCGCTGGGATCTCTGGGACCGCATCATCCCGGCGCTCGAGCGCCACGATCTGCGGGCGATCGTCGTCCTCGACACCTCGCCCGCCTGGGCGCGGCCCCACTGGGAGGAGACCAATCCCCACGCCCCTCCGGCCGACATGGCCGACCTGGCGCACTTTGCCGCCGCGTTCGCCGGTCGCTACGCCGGCCGGGTGTTGGCCTATCAGATCTGGGACGAGCCCAACGTCGCGCCGCACTGGGGCAGCGGCGCGGTGGACGCGGCGGGGTACGTGGAGATGCTGCGCGCCGCTTCCGCGGCGATCCGCGGGGCCGATCCCGACGCCCTCATCATTGGCGGCGGGCTGGCGCCCAACACCGAGCCGGGCGGCCGCAACATGAGCGACGTGCGCTACCTGCACGAGATTTATCGTCGCGGCGCCGGCGAGGCGTTTGACGTCCTGGGGGTCAAAGCGTACGGATTCTGGTCGGGCCCGGACGACCGCCGGGTAGGCGCGGACGTGCTAAACTTTTCGCGGGCGATCCTGCTCCGCCGCGAGATGCTCCGGCGCGGCGAGGCGGTCAAGCCGGTGTGGGCGCTCGAATCGGGCTGGAACGCCCTGCCCGACGACTGGACGGGCACCCTGCCACCACAGGGGAGCGACGCCCCCCTGGTGCAGGCCAACCGGCTGGCGCGCTCGCTGGAGCGCGTGCAGCGCGAGTGGCCCTGGATGACGCTCATGGTCACGCAGCACCTACAGCCGGCCGCCCCGCCGGATGATCCTGCCTGGGGGTTCGCGCTGCTGGACCCCGACGGCCGGCCCACGCCGCTCCTGGAGCGGCTCAGCGAGAGCCTACGCGATGACGTCGTCTACCCCGGCGTGACGCCCCTCAGCTCGTCGCGCCCGCTGCTGCCGACGCCGGAGGGCTCCCGCTTTCGCTTCTGGGGCACCGACCTGATGCTGCAGGTAGAGCGCGGCCTCCCCTCGGAGGTACTGACGGTGTCGGTGGACGCCCTGATGAACGATGTGCCGGTCGACCTGCAGTCGAGCACCCCCGAGGTGGCTCGCGTGCGCATCGGCCGGCCGGTGGCGGCGGACACCCACGTGGTGCGCATGCGCGGCGCATCCGCCATATCGGCGGTGCGCGCCCTGCAGGTGGGTCACCAGCCGGCGCTCTCGGGCCCATGGGCCTCGCTCGTCGTCGGGCTGGCGGTGATGGCCTGGGGGCTCTGGCGCGGGTGGCGCGAAGCACGCCAGCTCCCCTGGCGTCGCGCGTGGCGCCTGGTGCTGGAGCGCTGGCGCCGCGCCCCCGCCGCCCTGCGGGTGGGAGCGGTGGCCCTCGGGTTGGCGCTAGTCCTCCTGGCCCCTTCACAGGCCGTGCGGCTGGCCGGCCTGGGGCTGTACGCCGCGGGCTCGCTGTTGTGCCCCGACCTCTCCCTGGTCGCAGTGGCGGCGTGCGTCCCGCTGGCTCCCTATCACGTGCGCCTCGGCCCCGGGTCGTTCGCCATGTTCGAGGCCTCACTCCTGGTGGCAGTGGCCGCCCACGCCTGGGCCGCGCTCATGACGGCGTCACCGTCATGGGGCGCCGTGCGGCGCTGGCTCGCCACGCGCGCCTTGGCCGACTGGGCCGTCCTGGGGCTGGTGGTCGTTGGCCTCGCAGCGTCCCTCCGTTCCGAGTACCCGCGCGAGGCGCTGCGCGAGTGGCGCGTCGTCATGCTCGAGGCGTCGCTGTTCTATGCCCTGCTGCGCTCCGCCTTTGCTCGCAGGCGCCCGGCGATGGCGTTGGTGGACGCGCTGTTCGCGTCGGGGGTGGCCGTGGCCCTGTACGCCCTCGCCCGCTATCCTTCGGCGGACGGCGTCATCGAGGCCGAGGGGGTGCGACGCGCGCGGGCGTTCTTTGGGTCGCCCAACAATCTGGCCCTCGTCCTGGAGCGCGTCCTGCCGCTGGGTGTGGCCATGGCCTGGCACGGCGGCACGCGGCTCCGCCGCACCCTGTACGGGCTGGGGGCGCTGCCCATGGCGCTGGTCATCGTGCTGACCTTTTCGCGGGGCGCGCTGCTGCTGGCGATGCCGGCGGCGCTCCTCTATCTGGGGTGGTCGACGCGCTCCCGCGCGACGCGCATCGCAGCGGTGGCGCTCGTTCTGGGCACGCTGGCCGCCGTACCCCTGGCCGGCGTCGAGCGACTCTCATCCCTCCTCGATCCCACGCAGGGGACGACCTTCCTGCGGTTCTCCCTGTGGCAGGCCGCCTGGGAGATGGTGCGCGATCACCCCTGGCTTGGGGTCGGTCCGGACAACTTTCTCTACTACTATGGCGACTATATCCTGCCCGGCGCCGAGGTGGACCGCTGGCTGTCGCACCCGCATAACGTCGCCCTCGATTTCTGGCTGCGCCTGGGAGTGGGCGGCCTGGCCGTGGCGGGCGCCATGGCCGCGGGCCTGGCGCGAGGCGCCCGCCGCACCCTCTCGGCCCTGAGCGGTGCTGCCCACGATGCGAGGGATCTCCGCGCCGTGACCTTGGGACTGGTCGCCGGCGCCATCGCCTGCCTTGCCCACGGCCTCATCGACAACGCCTTCTTTCTCGCCGAGTTGGCCGCATGGTGGATGTTTGCCCTCGCCTGGTGCGTGTCGTCCGGCCGGCGGGCCAACGCGTCGACCCAGGAGATCCCCCAGGGGTACCCCCCGGAGGCCCATTCAGGGTGAACCCCCGTTTGTGCGACGTCTGCTGCGGGGGCCTTCGCGAGGTGTCCCCGGGGGCGAGACGCGCCGCCATCCCAGGATCGCGAACCCCCGCATCGGCAGGCGGCCGGTGGACAGGCGGCGCGCCATGGGCCATAATGGCCGTCACCCGGCGCGCCGGCCGGCGCCATGCGACACGGCGCCTCGGGGAGTCTGAACGAAAGTGGTGACGTAGCGTGAGGATGCGGCGATTGCTAGGCACGGAGATGCTGTCCCTCTGGACGCGCGACCTGGCCATCACGGCGGGCGCGGTGTTCTTTATGCGCTTTGGCGAGGGGGTGCTCGGCGGCGCGCGGATGAACTTTTTCGTGGATACCATCGGGTTGACCGGTGGACAGGTGCTCTGGCTCGAAGGGATACGCGAGATACCGGGGCTCATCCTGGTGTTCATCGCGGCGCTGACGATGCACCTGCCCCTCTCGTGGCGCGCCGCCGCATCAGCGGCGATCCTCGGCCTGGGGTACATGGCGTTCGCCCTGGCCCAATCCTACGCCGGGCTGCTGGCGGTGGCCATCGTCGCCAGCTTTGGCCTGCACGGCTACCAGCCCATTCACCCCGCGCTGGGCATCAGCCTCGCCTCAGAGAGCACGCGCGGCCGCGTCCTTGGGCTGCTAACCTCCGTGAGTTCGCTGGCCGGCATCGCGGGCATGGGCGTCCTGGCCCTCACGTCGAACCTGATGAAGGATCTCTCGCTCCGCTGGTTCTACATCATCGGCGGCGCCATCATCATGGTGTCGGTGTTGTTCTTCATGCGGCTGTCGCGCAACCTGGGCGCCACGCAGGCCAAGCAGCCGCGGCTGGTGTTGCGGCGCCGTTACTGGCTCTACTATGTGCTCACCTTCTTTGAGGGCTCGCGCAAGGAGGTGTTGGGCAGCTTTTGCACGCTGGTGCTCGTGGAGCGGTTCGGGTGGAAGGTGTGGCAGTTGAGCCCGCTGCTCGTCGGCACGGCGGTCCTGAGCATGGTCCTGGCCCCCGCCCTGGGGATGCTCGTGGATCGCTTTGGCCCGCGACACGCCCTGGCGGGCAGCTATGCCATCCTGGTGCTGGCCTGCATCGGCTACGCCTTTATCCCCAACGCGGCGATCCTCGCGGGGCTCTATGGCATCATGCGCCTGGCGCAGATCCTCAACCTCGGCCTCAGCGTCTACGTGCGGCAGATCGCGCCCATCGAAGAGATGACGCCCACCCTATCGGCCGGCGTGAGCGTGAACCACGTGAGTTCGGTGGCCATGCCGCTGCTGTTCGGAGCGATGGTGCCCGTCGTCGGGTACTCGGGCGTCTACCTGTTGAGCGCCGTCATCATCGCGATCTCGGTGGGGTTCGCCCTGGCCATGCGGACGCCGGCGCAGCCCGAGCCGCGGCGAGAGCCGGCGTTGGCGAGCTAGCGCACGTGGGAGCTGCTACGCGCCGATTGACCGTACTGTACCGCTCTGCTATACTTCTCGCCGCGTTGAGATCTATTCTCCGGGCACCCGGACGCTAATTCCTTCCAGGCGGGAGAAGTGCTTGGCGTCAAAGGTGTAAGCGAATGGCAGCTCTCGCGCGATCATCCAGGACGCATTGGCAGCATCAACAAAGTCGATGTTCTTGTCTGCATACCAGGAGATGGCTTGAAGGAGAAGGTCCCCCTCCTCCACCTCTAGGCCAGGAGTATTGAGAGTGGCGAGGACCATCTCCTTGACGCGATCACGGGGCAGACCATAGTACGATTCCAGCGTCCACACGATCTCAGCTATCACCAAGCTGTTGATGACCAAGACGATTTCCCCCGCGGATGCGCGCTGGAGCAGTCGCTCAACCGCATCGGCCTGGGCAGGCACATCGTTCGTCAGGTAGCGGAGGAACAGGTTCGTGTCGGCAAAGACGCGTTCAGCCTCCATTTTGGGCTACCTTTCGGGCATGCTCCTGGGTGACCTGACGACGGATAGCGTCAAAATCCTGGGGCTCGACTACAGGTACGCTGCCTCGCAGATCAAGCAGCGTGTTCGTCAGGGGCTGCAGGACAACCTGATCGCCTCGCTGTATGAAAGCGACGCGGTCTCCTTCTTTGAGATTCAGCGAGCGACGGATCGCCCGGGGGATGGTCATTTGCCCTCGACGTCCTACAGTGCTAATGACTGTCATAAGTACCTCCATCCGTCTGACATATCTACCATCGCCAGTCAATTATCATTATGCCCGCTGGATTTGCGGATGTCAAGCGGCAGACGCCGCGATCGCAGATCATGAACACCGGGATTCGTATGTGCGGCCGTTTGTCCGCTGACTTTTCCTGTATCGTGTCCTTCCATGGCGGTTGTAGGCGATCGTCCAGGGGGAACATCGGTGCATACAGGGATCTGAGTTGGGACGTTCAGGGGGTACGAGAACACAATGCGCGTTCTCATCACGGGCGGCGCGGGCTTTATCGGCTCTCACCTGTGTGATCTCTTGCTGGCGCAGGGACACCAGGTCATGGCCATGGACAACCTCATCACCGGCAGCACGCGCAACGTGGCCCATCTGCGCGACCACGACGCCTTTACGTTCGTGCGCCACGACGTCGTGGCGACCATCGACGTGCCAGGGCCGCTGGATGCCGTGCTCCACCTCGCGTCCCTCCCGAGCCCGGTGGACTATCTCGAGATGCCCATCAAGACCCTCAAGGTGGGCGCCCTCGGCACGCACAACGCCCTGGGCCTCGCCAAGGCCAAGGGGGCGCGTTTCCTGCTGGCCTCCACCTCCGAGGTATACGGCGACCCCCTCGTCCATCCCCAGCCCGAGACCTACTGGGGGAACGTGAACCCGGTGGGCCCGCGCGGCGTGTATGACGAGTCCAAGCGCTTTGCCGAGGCGATGACCATGGCCTACCATCGCACCCATGGCCTGGAGACGCGTATCGCCCGCATTTTCAACACCTACGGCCCGCGCATGCGCCTCAACGACGGCCGTGTCGTGCCGAACTTTGTGCGGCAGGCGCTGCAGAACGAGCCCCTCACAGTGTACGACGACGGCTCGCGGACGCGCAGTTTCTGCTACGTCTCGGACTTGGTGGACGGCCTGCACCGCCTGCTCCTGTCCGACGAGGCCTTTCCCGTCAACCTCGGCAACCCCCAGGAACTGACGATCCTCGAGTTCGCCAAACGCGTGGTCGCCGTCGCCGGGAGCGCTTCTCCCATCACCTGCATCGCGCCGCGCGACATGCTCCGCACCCGCGACGATCCCCAGACGCGCCGGCCCGACATCACCAAGGCGCGCCAGGTGCTGGGATGGGAGCCACAAGTCCCGCTGGATGAGGGCCTGGCCAAGACCATCGCCTGGTTCCGCGAGCAGGTCTGATCGCGCGATGGCTGCTCCCGTCGCCTCCGCTCGCCCATCGTCCCGCCTCGCCCTGCCGGCCACCATTCCCCCGTGGGTCAGGCGCACCATCGCCTCCGTCGCCGGCGTCGTAGCGATCGCCCTCCTGGGGTTGATCCTCTCGCGGGCGCCGCTGACGCTCTGCCTCGCCGCCGTGTTCGGCGGCATCGGGCTGCTGGCCATCGTGCTGCGGCCGGCCCTCGGGCTGTATGCCCTGGCATTTGCCATACCGTTCGGGTCGGTGCGCGAGGTGGCCATCGCCGGAGCGAGCGTGGGCATCAGCCAGGCGCTGGCGTTGGCGACGATAGCGGCCTGGCTGGCGCGCCGCCTGGCCTTCCGGCAGCCCCTCGTCGTGCGCTCGGCCGTCACCTGGGCGCTGGCGGCCTATCTGGGCGCCCTGCTCGTCTCCCTGTGGCCGGCGCAGCACATGCCCTTGGCGGCCAAAGAGATCGCCAAGTGGGTCGAGTTCGCCGCCATCCTGACCGTCGCCGCCAGTGAACTGGGCGAGGGTGAGACGCGGGGGCTCGTGGCGGCGCTCCTGCTGGCCGGGGCACTGCAGGGCCTGCTGGGCGCCTACCAGTTCGTGCGCCAGGTTGGACCGCCGGGATTCGTGCTCATGGGACGGTTCATGCGCGCCCACGGCACCTTCGCGCAGCCCAACCCCTACGGCGGCTACCTGGGGCTGGTGCTCCCGCTGGCCTATGCCACGGCGCTCTGCACCTGGCGAGAGGCCTGGCCCTTCGGGCGTCGCGGGAGTGGCGAGCGCCGCCCCATCACCGGGCTGCTCCTCTGGGTCTTGTCCCTGGCTGCCACCGCGGCCATGGCGGGGGGACTGGTGATGAGCTGGTCGCGCGGCGCGCTCTTGGGGGCGGCGGCCGGCGCGGCGCTGGTGCTGCTGGCGCTGGGCCGCCGCGTCTGGCTGGCGTTGGCGCTGGTGGTGCTCCTCGCGACGCCCCTCTCGGCTGGGCTGCCGTCGCTGGTGCCCGAGTCGCTGGCGGGGCGCGTCACCGAGGCGTTCGAGTACGTCGGCACGGAGGACGTGACTGCCGTCGAGGTCACCGACGCCAACTTTGCCACCATCGAGCGGCTGGCCCACTGGCGGGCGGCGTGGCGCATGTTCGAGCGCGCCCCCTGGCTAGGGGTGGGCACGGGGCAGTACGCCGCGGTGTACCCATCGGTGGCCGTGCCACGCTGGGAGGACCCGCTGGGCCACGCCCACAACGTGTTGCTGAACGTCATGGCGGAGGGGGGGCTGCTCTCCCTGGTCGCCTACCTCGGCCTGATGGGCGCCGCCCTCTGGACCGCCTGGCAGGGGGCGCGCGGCGCCCGCGGCCTGGATCGCGGCGTGGCGCTGGGCGCTTTGGGCATGATGGGCCACCTGCTCACCCACAACATGGTGGATAACCTGTACGTGCACGAGATGTACCTGCTGGTCGCCATGCTGCTGGGGATGGTGGCACAGCGCCGGCAGAGTAACGAGTGAGTGAGGGATTACGTGACGCATATCGTCGCCAGGATCGCCACGTTTCGACGCGAGCACCCCGCCGAACTGGGACGCTTCCTGCGGTTCGCCGTCGTCGGCACCATCGGAGCGGTGGTCGATTTCTCCATCCTGAACCTGGGCATCCAGGTCTTTGGCCTGGCCAAGTGGCTGGCCAACACCTTTTCGTTCGCCGCCGCGGTGTGCAGCAACTTTACCTGGAATCGCCTATGGACCTACCCCGAGTCGCGCAGCGAGCCGCCATGGCGCCAACTCGGCCAGTTCTTTGTGGTGAACCTGGTGGGATACGGCATCAACCAGGCCGTGTTCCTCTCCCTGGACCGCTACGTCTTTGCCACCTGGGGCACGTGGGGCTACAATGTGTCGAAGGCCATCGCCATCGGCATCGTGCTTTTCTGGAACTATGGCATCAACAGGATCTGGACGTACAGGGCCATCCGATGACGCGATGCAAGCATAGCCGTATCGGCATCGACTACACCTCGGCGGTGCGACAGCACGCCGGGATCGGGCGCTACACCCGCGGCCTCATCGGGGCCCTGGCCGAGGTGGACCGCGCGCGCGAGTACGTGCTCTTTAGCGCCGGCTCCGAGGAGGAGCCGCGCGCCTGGCCCATCAACTTCTCGCGGCGCGCGCTGCCCCTCAGCGACCGGCACATGGCGATTGTCTGGCAGCGGTTGCGCCTGCCCCTGCCCGTCGAGTTGGTGACCGGCCGCATCGACCTGTTCCATTCGCCCGATTTCGTCCTGCCGCCGGTGTGGCGGGCCCGCACGGCGCTCACCGTACACGACCTGTCGTTCCTGCGGCTGCCCGAGTGCTCGTCGCCTCACCTGTTGGCCTACCTGATGAGCGCGGTGCCCCGCTCCATCGCCCGAGCCGACGTGCTGCTGGCCGACTCGGAGAGCACGCGACGCGACCTCATCGAGCTGTTGGACGTGCCCGAGGATCGGGTGTTCGTCGTCTATGCCGGGGTGGAGGGGCGATTCCGACCCGACCCGGCTCCGGACGACGCCGCGAGACGGGAGCGGCACGCGTTGCGGCGGCCCTACATCCTGGGAGTGGGCACCCTGCAGCCGCGCAAGAACTATGCTCGGCTGATCCGTGCCTTTCACATCCTCGTCCAGGAGCACGGCGTCCCGCACGATCTGGTCATCGCGGGCGGTAGGGGGTGGCTCTATGACGATGTGTTCGCCGCCATCGCCGAGCTGGGCCTCGAGGAGCGCGTGCGGGTGCTCGGCTTTGTGGACGACAATGATCTCCCCGCCCTGTACCGCGGGGCCGATGTCTTCGCCTTTCCCTCGCTCTATGAGGGGTTTGGCATCCCGGTGCTGGAGGCCATGGGCTGCGGCACGCCGGTGGTCACCAGCAACGTCTCCTCGCTACCCGAAGTCGCGGGCGACGCCGCCCTGCAGATACCCCCCGATGACGTGGATGCGCTGGCCGACGCCCTGTGGCGGTCGATCGGCGACACGGCGCTACGCGAGTCCCACCGCACGCGGGGATTCGAGCGCGTCGCGCGCTTTACCTGGAGGCGCGCGGCCGAGGACTTGATTGGTGTCTATGCGCGCGTCGCACCACTACACGGAGGTCTGCAATGATCAAGCTCGCTACACGGATGAGCCGCCTGGGAACCGAGTCGGCCTTTGAGGTCCTGGCCAGGGCACGGGCGCTGGAGGCGCAGGGGCGTGAGATCGTCCACCTCGAGATCGGCGAGCCCGATTTCGACACCCCCCCCACATCATCGAGGCCGCCTGCGAGGCGTTGCGCAGCGGGGCCACCCACTATACGCCGTCGGCCGGCATCCCCCAGTTGCGGGCGGCCATCGCCGAGGAGATCAGCCGCACGCGCAACCAGCCGGTGGACGCGGCCCAGGTGGTAGTGACGCCCGGCGCCAAGCCGATCATGTTCTTTATCATCATGGCGCTGGCCGAGGAGGGGACGGAGGTCATCTACCCGAACCCCGGGTTCCCCATCTATGAGTCGATGATCAACTTTGTCGGCGCCAAGGCGGTGCCCCTACCTCTGCGCGAGGAGCGCGATTTCCGCTTTGACGTCAACGAGCTGAAGGACCTGATCACCGACCGTACGCGGCTCATCATCCTGAACTCGCCCCAGAACCCCACCGGCGGCATCCTGGAGCGCGAGGACCTGGCGGCCATCGCCGAGATCTGCGTGCAGCGCAACATCCCCGTCCTGGCCGACGAGGTCTATGAGCACATCCTGTACGACGGCACCTTCGAGAGCATCGCCACCTTCCCCGGGATGTCGACCACCGAGCGCACCATCATCCTGCACGGCTTTTCCAAGACCTACGCCATGACGGGATGGCGACTGGGCTACGGCGTGATGCCCGTTCCCCTGGCCGAGCACGTGACGCGCCTGATGACCAACTCGAACTCGTGCACCTCCGCATCCACCCAGTTCGCCGGCGTCGCCGCGCTCAAGGGGCCGCAGGACAGCGTGGGCGAGATGGTGGCGGCGTTCCGCCAGCGGCGCGACCTGATCGTCGACGGGCTCAACAGCCTGCCCGGCGTGACGTGCGTCAAGCCGCGCGGGGCGTTCTATGTCTTTCCCAATATCCGCGACACGGGAATGGACAGCCACACAGCGGAGGCGTTCTTCATGGACCGGGCCGGTGTGGCCTGCCTCTCGGGCGCCGCGTTCGGCGAGTACGGCGAGGGCTATCTGCGGCTGTCGTACGCCAACTCGCTGGAGAACATCCAAAAGGCGCTGGACAACATGCGGAGGGCGCTGGAGGATCGGTAGAGGGTGGGCGTGCGCCGCACGCCCGATCGCGGGATACCAAAAAGGCCGGGCGCCCATTGGCGCCCGGCCTCTGCTATTGACTGAACGGTGCGACCGCACAGGGGTGCTCCGATCGCGCCGCCCTACCATGGGAACGCGGCGTTACCGCGGTCGCGCGACGCTACCGCGCCAGTTCCTCCATGGCATCGATGATGGCGTCCATGAGTGGCCGCACGGACGATGGCGAGAGCTGCCCCGACGCCGCCTCGTAGCCGCCCCACAGGTAGGCGTTGGGGTGCGCGATATAGCCGAACGACTCGGTCGCCTGGTACATGATGTACGTGCGCTGGAACGGGGAATACCACTTGAGCGTCTGGCCCAGCTCCGCGACCAACTCCCCGGGCACGCCGATGAACAGGATGGGCCCGACGGCCAGCAGAGAGAAGGGGACCTCGACGTCGCCTCCCGGCGCCGGGATCCTCTCCATGTAGGAGCGCATCCTCTCCTCCGAGACGTCGCCAACGGTGGGGATACGCCGCATTTCCTCGGCGGTACGGTACGTGAGCGTCACCGAGCGCGTCATCGTCTTGATCGCCAGCGGCTGGGGCAGCAGGTACGAATCGAACCAGCGCGTGATGGCGGTGGTGGCCAGCACCTGCCCCACGCGACGCGTCTCGGCAAAGCCTCCCTCCGGCGCCTTGGGGTGATTGTCGCCGGCCGCGCCGGTGACATAGCAGGTCAGGCAGCCGAGGCCCTCCCGGATCGTCTCTCGGACCACCCCGGGGACGTCGGCACTGATGAGGGAGGTGGTGTTGCCGGCCGTGAGGGGGTGCATGGTATAGTTGAGGATCACGCCAAAGGGATGCCTGTCCCCCGGCGGGCAAAAGTAGACGGCGCCCAGTTCCTTGTCCTCGTGTTGGTTCGTGATGGGCACGAGGTCCTTGTAGCTGGGCACGAAATACCACGTCCCGTCGGGCATAAAGAAGCGGCGGTTCATATTCTCGTCCACCCAGGCGCGATTCACCCGCACCTCGCATGGGCGCGCCAGGGAGGCCGCCGCAGTGGCAACCTCGGCCGCCCGTTCCGCCAGGAACGGCTCGTAGGCGTCGAGGTAGTCGAGTTCCTCTCCCGAGGCGGACCTGACGCGCCGCCGGACCTCCGGCCCCTCGTGGGTGTGCGTACACGTGAAAAAGATGCTGCCGTCGTCGACCCCCAGGGCCTCACTGACGCCGGCCTTGACCTTGGCGATGAGTGGCCCGTTCATCCCAATGAGGTCGAAGGAGAGGAGCACAGCCCTCGTCTCGCCCTCCTCGAGGTAGACGGCGGAGGCATAGAGATCATCATGGACGCCGGTGGACCATGGCCCTCCATAGCCCGCCAGGTAGCACCTGCCGTCGCTCGGCGTGATCACGGTCTCCGCGAATCCTGCCTTCATGGGTGTTGCCTCCTTGTGGGTGGATTGTAGGCTCTACGGATCGCCGATTCGTCACCGCCGTGCAATTGTCCGACGGTCGCTCCTACCTCACCTCTCCCCATCCGGCTCCGCCACCGCCTCGCTGGCATGGTTCACCAGCTGGCGCGCCAGGCCGAGGAACTCGGTGGGTATCACGAATTTGGTCGCCGAGGTCGCCCCGAGCGCGCGCAGGGCGTCCAGGTACTGCAGCGTCAGCGTCTTGCTGTCCACCTCGCGAGCCACCGCATAGATCTCGTTCAGCGCCATGGCGGCGCCCTCGGCGCGGAGCCGCGCGGCCTCGCGATCGGCCTCGGCCTGCAGGATGGTGGCCTCGCGCTGGCCCTCGGCGCGCAGGACGATGGCGCGCTTTTCGCCCTCCGCCACTCGCATCGTGGCCTCGCGCTGGCCCTCGGACTCGGTCACCGTGGCGCGTCGCGTGCGCTCGGCAGCCATCTGGCGCGTCATCGCCTCTTCGATCTGGCGCGGCGGCACCACCTCGCGAATCTCCACCGCCGTGACGCGCACCCCCCAGCGATCCGTCACCTCGTCGAGCTTTTCGTGAAGGATACCGTTGATCTCGTCGCGCTTGGAGAGCACGTCGTCGAGCATCATGGCGCCCACCACCGCGCGCAACGTCGTGATGGCCAGCCCGCGCGCCGCGCCGGTAAAGTTCTCGACCTCCAGCACGCTGCGCACCGGGTCGATCACCTTGTCGTAGACGAGAAAGTCGATGGACACCGAGGCGTTGTCGGCGGTGATACACGTCTGGGGTGGTACGTCAAAGAACGATTCACGCAAGTCGACGGGCACGCCCTGATCGACGAACGGGATCAGGAGCACCAGCCCCGGCCCCCTGGCCCCCAGGCTGCGTCCCAGCCGAAAGACCACCAGCCGCCGGTACTCGGGAACGATACGCACCGCCATGCCCAGGATGATGAGCACGAGCAGCGCCAAGGCCCCTCCGATGATGAGTGTTTCCACGATGCCCTCCTCTAGGTCTCAAGGCAACACGACTAGGTCTCCTCGGCTGCCTCCCACACACGCTCCGTCTCCGCCGGCACCACCTGCAGCCGCACGCCCGACACGCCCACCACCTTCACCCGCTCGCCACGCTGTATCCCACCGGCGACAGACACCGCGCTCCACGTCTCTAGGTCGACCCGCACCTGCCCGGAGGGGTCGATGTCGCTCAGAGCGATCCCCTCCAACCCCACCAGGCGCTGGGCGCCGGATTGCGGTGGCAGGCGACTCGCCCGCACGATGGCGGCCAACACGATGAGTGTGAATGCCGCGATGACGGCGGCCACCCCTCCGATGAGCCACGGGTTGACGCGCACAGCCGGCGCTGCCGGAGAGGGGACTTGGAACGGCGAGAAGAGCAGCAACGAGCCGAGGACAAAGGCGGCCAACCCGCCGATCCCGAGGACGACCTCGGTGTCCGTGAGCAGCCCCACCACGAGGAGCGCAACCCCCAGCGCCAGCAGCGCGATGCCGGCCCAGTTCACGGGCAGGCTACCCAGCGCCATGAAGGCGATGACAAAGCAGATCACGCTCCCCGCCCCCGCCAACCCGAGGCCGGGCTCGGCGAGTTCGGCCAGCAGGAGCAGCGTGCCGAGGGAGAGTAGGATGTAGGCGATGTTGGGGTTGCTGATGACGTGGATGAACTGCTCGCCCAGATTCATGGGCATGCGATCGACGGTCGCGCCGGCAATCTGCAACTCCCTCTCGCCGAAAGCGCCGGTCACCGTGCGGCCGTCGATCTGGCGCAGGAGCGCGTCGAGGTCGTCCGCCACGATATCGATCACACCCTGATCGAGCGCCTCAGACGCCGTGAGGGAAACGCTCTCGAGCACGGCCTGCTCGGCCCAGTCGGCGTTGCGCCCGCGTGTCTCGGCGATGCTGCGCGCCAGCGCCGCGGCGTCGCTCGTCGCCTTGGCGATCTCGGTGTCGCCCGGCTCGCCCCCCAGGGCGACGGGGCTGGCCGCGCCGATGTTGGTGGCCGGCGCCATGGCGGCGATATCGCCGGCCAACGTGATGAACATCCCGGCCGACGCGGCCCGCGCCCCCGAGGGCGCCACGTACACCGCGGTGGGCACCGGCGCCCCCAGCAACGACTGGACCATCTCGCGCATCGAGCCGTCCAGCCCACCCGGGGTATCGAGCATCACCACCACCAGCCGCGCCCCGCGCTGCTCTGCAAGCTGCAGCGAGCGATCGAGGTATCTGGCCGTCAACGGGTTGATGACGCCGTCGACCTCCAGCACCAATACGGGGCCGCCGCCGGGCTGCGCCCACACCCCGACACTGGACCATAGCAGGATGACGACCAATAGAACGAGCGCGGATATGCGGCGCAGCATCTCGAACCCCCGATGGCAACGCTGATGACAGACGACGACCAACCTCACCCTCAGTATAGCCCAAGGGTTTATGTTGCGTCAACGCCGCGGCGGGGCAGGGTGCATTGAGGGCCTCAGGCGCGGCAACCGGCCGGCATGGGTTTGCGACGTGGGTGCGCTAAGCGGCGAGCCCTTTCGCGCCGTTCGCGTTGTTTCGTGCGCGATCCAGAGGCCCCTCCTGTCTCCCCGCGCCCTCAGAGCAGCAGACGCGTCGCCGGCTGCCTTGCGGAGCACTCGAAGGAGACGATCCGGGTGATCGGTGGGCCTGTTCAGGGGATCAGCTATAGACCTCGGGCTTGAGCACGCCGATGAACGAGAGGTTGCGATAGTTCTCGGCATAGTCGAGGCCATAGCCGATGACGAACTCGTTGGGGATCTCGAAGCCGATATAGTCGATATCCAGCTCGACCTCACGGCGGGAGGGTTTGCTCAGCAGGGTGCAGATGCGCAGGCTGGCGGGCTGCCGCACGCGCAGGTTGTCCATGAGGTACGCGATGGTGCGGCCCGTGTCGATGATATCCTCGACGATGAGCACGTGGCGGCCAGTGATGTCGCGGTCCAGGTCCTTGAGGATGCGCACCACCCCGCTCGATTCCGTCGCGTTGCCATAGCTCGACACGGCCATGAAATCGACGCCATGCCGGATGGTGAGGGCGCGCGTGAGATCCGCCAAAAAGACGTACCCCCCCTTCAGGACACAGACCAGCAGGGGGTTGGCGTCCCCATAGTCGGCCGAGAGTTGCGCTCCCAATTCGGCCACGCGCCGCTGCACGTCCCCCTCGGAGATGAGCACACGGGCGACGTCGTGGGTCATCGGGTGCATGGGTTCCTCCTGATCGAGCCGGGCGCGGCGTAGTATATGGAAACCATTCTAGCGCTTGTGCTCGTCAGCGCAAACACGCCCCCCGCCTACTCCACCCGACAGATGAACCCCTTGAGATAGGCCCCCTCGGGGAAGGTGAGCAGCACGGGGTGGTCGGGCCCCTGCCCCAGGCGCTCGAGGATGCGCGCCTCGCGCCCCACGTCCACGCCGGCTCCAAAGAGCACCTTCTGGAACAGGTCCTCGCTCACCAACCCGGAACAGGAAAAGGTCGCCAGGATGCCGCCCGGGCGAAGCAGACGCATCCCCAGCATGTTGATGTCCTTGTACCCGCGCGTGGCGGCGCTCAGCTGCCCCTTGGAAAAGGCGAACTTGGGCGGGTCCAGGACCACCAGGTCGTACCGCCTCCCCGCCGCCACGAGCTGGCGCAGCGCCTGAAAGGCGTCCCCCTGGATGTTCTCGCTCGGCGTAGCGAGGTCGTTCAGCCGCAGGTTGGCCTCCGCCTCGCGCAAGGCGTCCGCCGAGCTATCCAGGTTGGCGACCCGCGCCGCGCCCGCCGAGGCGGCATAGACGCCGAACCCGCCGGTGTATGCAAAGACGTTCAGCACCTCCGCGCCGGCAGCATAGGCGGCCACCTTGCGCCGGTTGTCGCGCTGATCGAGGTAAAAGCCCGTCTTGTGCCCCCGCAGGAGATCGACGCGAAAGCGCAGCCCGTTCTCGCGCACCACCACGGGGGCGTCGGGCGCCTCGCCGTACAGCACGCCGGCCCGCTGGGCCAAGCCCTCCTGGGCACGCACGTCCACGTCGCTGCGTTCGATGATGCCCCTGGGCGCCAGGGCCTCCCGCAGCAACGCCGTGAGCGCCTCCATGCGCGCCTCTATTCCCAGCGTCAGCGCCTGGACGACGACCCAGTCCTCATAGCAGTCCACCACCAGCCCCGGCATGCCGTCCGACTCGGCGTAGACCAGGCGAAACGCCGTGGTGTCGGGGTCCTCGCCCAGCGCCTCGCGTCGCGCCATGGAAGCGCCCAGCCGCATGTACCAGAAAGTGTCGTCGATCGCCTCGTCGGGGTCCCAGGTGAGCAGGCGCACCACGATCTGGGAGCGCGGGTTGTAGTAGCCGCGCGCCAGGAACCGCCCGCCGTCATCGAGCACGTCCACGACATCGCCCGGTTGGGGCGAGCCCTCGCGCCGCGCGATGGCGCCGCTGAACACCCACGGGTGGCGATTGTTGACCGATTTGCTGCGGCCAGGCTTGAGCCGTACCGCCCCCCGCACCTCTCTATCACGCATCATCTACCCCACATCCTCGCTATGCGATGGGACGATGGTACGCAGATTCCGCTGATGTCACGCGGATTTCCGCGGATCAGAGGATCTCAACCACCAAGGCTCCAAGAACACCAAGGCATCTTGAGGGTCTTTAAGATCTGCGCAGATCTGCGTGGCATCGGCGCAATCTGCGTACCATCGGACTCACTAGTTTATGTCCCCCTCGACCACGCGCGCGACCAGCACCTCGGTGGTGGCCTCGGTGACGGCAAAGCGCTCGTCGATGCGCAGGCCCACCACCCAGGCGATGTCAGCGCCGCAGGTGAGCAGCGGCATCGTATCCCGCTCCTCCCGCGGCACCTTGGCGTTGATCATCAGGTCACGCACGCGCTGGCGGTGGCCCAGCCCCAGCGGGATGAACCAGTCTCCCTCGCGCCGGGTGCGCAGTCCTAGTGAGCCCGCGCACCGCCCGGCGTCCAGGTAAGCGAGGTAGGGGTCTGGGTTCTCGCGCCAGCCGTCGGGCAGCGCCCTGCGCGGGATGCGCTCGATGACGAGCATCCAGCCGCCCCTGAGCGGTGCCCTGCCGGGCACGGGGAGCGAGATCTCGTCGTCGATCCTTGGGGCGCGGGGCCGCTCGACGGAATAGCCCGCGGGCGCCAGGGTGGCCACGTCGTATCCGATGGTGAGCAGCAGCCCCCGGGGGAGGGTGGCCGCCGCCCCCACCTGCCCCTCCGCGAGGACGCACACGGCATCGTCGATATGTACCCAGTTGATGTTGCGCAGCGACCGGCGAAGGCGGTGCACCGCCTCGCGCAGCACCGAGCGCTGCAGACCCACCGGCAGGCTGCGCAGTGCCTCCAGGTCAAGGACAATGGCCTCGGCGCTCGCCTCGCGCACCACGTGCGGCCACACCTCCTCGAGCTGTTGCCGCAGCAGGGCATAGTCTCCCGCGATGGCCTCCGCCATGCGCCGGATCACCTGGCGCACGTTCGGGTTGTAGGTCTCCAGATAGGGGATGAGTTCGTGGCGCAGGCGGTTGCGATAGTAGGTGCGGTCGAGGTTCGAGGCGTCAAAGCGAGGCTCCAGCCCCTGGGCGCGGCAGTACTCCTCCACCTCGGCTCGCGGGACCTCCAGTAGCGGCCGGATGAGGCGCAAGGGCGCGCCCGCCGCATCCTCCGGCGAGGATCCGTAGGGGCCGCACGGCGTGCGGCCCGGCGGCGCGGCCTCGTCCTCCGACAGCGACGGATCGCCAAGCCGCATCTCCTCGAGGCGACTCACGGGGCGCATGCCGCGCAGCCCGGCCAACCCCGCGCCGCGCAGCAGATGCATGAGCACCGTCTCCACCTGATCGTCGGCGTTGTGAGCCACCGCCACGGTGCACGCGCCCACACCGCGCGCCAGGCGCGCCAGGAAGGCATAGCGCACCTGCCGCGCCGCCTCCTCAATAGCCAATCCGCGTTCCCGCGCGACGGCGGCCACATCCGCCGACTCGACGGTGCAGGGCACCCCCCACGCGCGCGACACCTCCGCCACATAGGTGGCGTCGGCATCCGCCTCGGCCCCGCGCAGGCCGTGGTTCAGGTGCCCCACGTGGAGCGTCACGCCGTACGCGCCCGCCAGACGACCGAGCAGGTGCAGCATAGCAAGGGAGTCGGGCCCACCCGACACCCCCAGCACGACGGTCTCGCCCGCGGGCAGAAGGTCGTGCCGCTCGATCGTCTCACGTACCGCGCGCTCCAGCGCCATGGAAAGTGGCCTCCAACCGAAACTGCGCGGCGCCGGCACGAGTAGAACGCCCTGCTGGCGCCGAAAACACCCCGCCCATCCATTGTACTCCGCGGCCCGACGGTCTCCAACCATCGGCTGTGAACCGGCGTGTGCCAAGCGCCGGGTCCTTTTCGATCAGGTCTAGAGCCGGTCAGCACCCGGCCGCCAGGCGACCGCCTGCCCGCATCAGTCGAGCAGGGTCGCCGCCTCCCTCTCCCGATCACGGATCTGTAGCAGCACTTGGGTGTACGGCTCGAGGTCGCGCTTGGTCTTGAGCAGCTCACCGGCGGTGAAATCCTGTGGAATCAGGTCGCCCAGGCGCCGGCAGAGCGCGGCGATCTCCTCGTAGCGCTTGGCGAGTTCCTCTTTGCCGTTATTGCGAAAGAACGTCACGGCGTACTGCCGGTCGAGGTGCTGTTTGTAGTTGCACATGACGTTGAGGTAGGGCTCAAAGGTGCCGTCCCAGGTGTACGCCAGCAGGGCGTTCGCCAGGGCGCTGTGGGCGGCCAGACCGTTGTACTGCCCCGGCACCATGACCTCCTCGAGGATCAGCCGCTTGGCGAGACGCTCGGTCTCTGCGACGATCGTCTCCCTCGGTGGCTTTTCCGCCGGCCCCTCGATGACGAGGATGCGCCCGGTATAGCCCGAGGCAAAGCAGCCGTCGTGCCAGCCGGACTTGCGCAAGTACCCCGTGTCGTCGGGCGCCTCCCGGTGATCGTCTTGGACGTCCATGAATGGGCTGTACCCCAGCAGCACATCGCCGTCGTTGCCATAGCCCGAGATGACGAAGGCGTCAGACGGAATAGCCCGTGATGGCGCTGAACAGGTTCTGGAACGAGGATGGCGCATAGTCGATGGCCCTGGCCACCGCCTCGATGGTGATCGGCTCGAGGAGGTGCTCCTCGATGTACGCGATGGCATCCCGCACTTTGTCGACCCAGCGCATGTGCCCCTCCCGACCTAGGAGTCAGCATAGCAAAAGATGCCGAAGAGTGCTTGTCCATTCGTACGACGAATTGTCCAGGTCCCAGAGACGTCTGACCACGGGAGCCTTCCGCGCCGACCAGCCCCGCGTTGCCCGCCCCGCGGACGCCGCCGCGAGCGCGGCCCACACCACAAAGACGCCCCTCGGACTCGCGTCCGGGGGGCGCTGTGGATAGCTCCGCGGCCTGGGCTACATACGTAGGTACGACTCGGAAAAGATCGTCTTGTTCAGCAGCACCTGCACCGTCTTCCAGATGTCGACCTGATCGGGGTCATTCATGTCCACCTGCGACGGTTCCAGCTCCTCCATGGCGGCCGTTGCGTCGTACAGCGACAGCAGCAGGTTGCCGACGGGGGTGCTGTCGTCGCGCTGCTCGACGATGCGGATCGTCTCCATCAGGTGGCGGTCCAGGGGGTCGGCGATGACGGCGTCGATGCCGGCCGCCATGAGCATCACCAGGTAGACGCGGTTCAGCAGGCTGCGGTTCTCGTTGGGGACGTTGTTCGAGACATTGCTCAACCCGCCGATGGTCATGGGCGCCGGGTCCATCCCCTGCTTGATGTAGCGCACGGCCTCGACTGCGTGGGGGCAGTACTCCTGGCAACCCGCCACCGTGAGCACCAGGGGGTCCAGGAAGAGGTCCTCCATGGGGATGCCCACTTCCATGGCGCGGGGCACCAATTGATCGATGGCGATGGCCACCCGCTCCTCTGCGGTGACGGGAATGCCGCCCTTGCCCATGAGCAGGGCGATGAGCTTGGCGCTGTAGCGCGCCGCCACCTCCGGGACCTTTTCCAGGCGTTCCGGCTCGGCCGACGTCGAGTTGATCATCCCCTGGTGCTTGGCGAGCTTGAGCCCCGTCTCGATAGCGGCCAGGTTCGTCGTATCGAAGGAGAGGCCGACGTCGGTCACCTCCTGGACGGCGTTCACCATCCAGGTCATCACCTCGGGGCCGCTGCGCTTCTGCGGGCCAATGTTCAGATCCAGGATATCGGCCCCCTTGTCCACCTGGGCCTTGGCAAGGCGCTGGATCGTCGCTGTATCGCGCTCCGCAATGGCGTTCTTGACGGTAGGCGCGATGATATGGATATTCTCACCGATGATCAGCATGGCCGTTCCTCCTTGTGTGGCTATCGGCAGTCGGCGGTCAGCTCTCAGCTGGCTGCCTTTCGCTGCCGATATCTGGCTGTTGGCGTTTGCCCGTCAGCCACATCGATCTGTGCGTGGCCACGCGTCGGCTGCCCATGACTGCAGGTCCACGGCCCCGCGCCGATCGCCGACTGCTGACCGCTGACAGCCGATCGCCTCAGCTCCCCAACGCCTTCGCCAACAACGCCTTCACCGCCGGATACACGAGGCTGTCCTCGTCGAGTTCGATGAGCGGCCGCCCCAGAACGTCGAGCCGACCCACCGCCCTACGTAGCCCGTGCAGGTCGGCCTGGTGCATGCCGAGTTCGTCGCACTCCTCAGGGTCGACGATCGCCACGGCGACGGCCCCGACCGCCGATACGGGCGGCCGCAACGCCAAGCAGGTGGGCCTCGGCACAACGATTTCAACGATCGGCATGACGATGACCGAAGGCAGCACGCAGTCCACGTCAAACCCGCTGGATTTCGCGATCTCCGGCGAGGGGTTCTTTGTTGTGGACAACAACAGCGAATCCTACGTCTACACGAGGAACGGCGCGCTGCAGCTGGACAAGGACGGCTATCTCTTCATCATGGCGCGCACCGACGCGGCCGGTTTCCACGAGGCGCAGTTGCTCAGCGCAACCGGGATGGTCGATGCTCGATGGTTTGCCGTCAACGTCGATCCGGCCGAGGGTGATCTGGCGCGTCTCGATGGTCCGCAACTTGCCTCGCGGCTCGATGGCGTGGAGTATGCCTATCACCAGGCCGACACGTTTGAGGCGCGGCGCGACGCGTCGACTGGCCGGAATCTGAGCGACGCGCTATTGTATGTGCTCATCTTGTTGTTGGTCGGCGAGATGCTTCTTGCCTGGTCGTGTTCCTACCATCCGCCGCAAACGCAATCAGCGGCTTCTCTCGGACGAGGA
>ERZ747221.1109-NODE-1109-length-28083-cov-8.689816_pt1 | contig 28083 bp, 24 predicted proteins | sample MGYA00374949_ERZ747221 | MGnify/ENA primary metagenome ERZ747221 (study PRJEB28779, sample SAMN05720172) | bioreactor metagenome | isolation source: Anaerobic biogas reactor | place: USA:Washington, USA | collected 2015-08-08 ... | reverse complement strand
CTGCAGATGGGGCAGCGGAATATGGTCAGCGTGGTCGGCGCCACGGTGCCCGGCAGCGTCGACGCCGTCCCCTTCCCCAAGGTGAGCCCAGCACTCAGCGTGCCGCCGGTCACCGCGATCCCCGCGCTCTTGAGGAAATTCCTGCGGTCGAGCCCCCCCTCTTTTCCCGTTCTTTCGTCAGCCATCGATCCCCTCCTTATGAGTGCCTTGAACATTTCCGCATCGGCCGAGTGTATCACCGATCCCCCGTGCCGGAGCAAGCAAAAGGGCGACTGTCGCCGCTGCCCCCCGCTAATTATGGTGCAGCCAGGGGAGCTCGATCTTCATCAGCTCCTCCAGGTCCTGCACCGGGCGCTCCAGTTCGTAGGGGATCGGCATCCGGCTGAACTGCTGGAAGTAGAGGAGGCAGGCGTCCTTCCAGATCTGCGCGTCGCGGCAGTGGCGCCGCAGCTTGCTCTGCACGGCGGCGAAGCGCTCCGCGTCCACGTACGGCTCCACCCGGTCCCACACCTTCTGAAACTCCCGCACCTGGTCCAGGCCGCGCTGGTAACGGCAGGCGATTTCGTCCCACAGGGTGCGCCCGCTCTTCATCTTGTGGTTCCAGGGGAGGTGGTGAAACCAGAGCAGGTACATCTCCGGACAGGTTTCCGGATCGTCGAAGAGCGCCGCCAGCGGCCCGGCATACTGGCTGACCGCGTCGCTCCCGCGCCTGGTGCGGTCGAAACCGATCCCCCCGGCGTCGGCCTGGTGGTAATAAGGAGGGGTCCAGTCGGGCCGCATCCCCTCGGGGGCGTACCAGGGCCCCGGGCCGTAGTGGTGCACCCCGGCGAAGATGTGGTGCAGCCCGAGCGGCATCATGTAATCGATTGCCGCCTCCCAGCTCCGGAGCATCATCCCCCGGACGGGGCCGAGGAACTCGTCCTCCCACTGCGCCCTTTTCGCCCGGTTTCCCCCCGGGGGAGCGAAGGTGAGGCGGAGCCACTCGTCGGCGATCTCCCGCGACCCGAGCGTGTGGTCCCACGCCAGGCGCCCGAAGGCGTACCAGTTGGCCTGGGCGAAATGGTGGCCGCACCAGTTGTGGTCGAGACCGATATTGGCCACCCCGGCGATGGCCGAGTGCTCCTGCCCGAAGAGGGAGCCGTCGGTCGCGCGCGCCACCGTGCTCCCCGGCCCGGCGCCGTAGGTGTCGCTCCGCAGGAACTCCTCCCACATCGGCCCGAGGAAGACCAGGTGGATGGAATGGCCCAGGTACTCCTGGGTGATCTGCAGCTCGGGCATCACCGCCGTCTTCTTCATGGCGCCGAAGAGGGGGTTGAAGGGCTCGCGCGGCTGGAAATCCACGGGTCCGTTCTTGACCTGGACGATGACGTTCGGGCGGAAGCGCCCGTCGAGCGGCATGAACTCGGCATAGGCCTGCCGCGCGCGGTCCCGGTCCCCGGGGTTGTAGACGAAGGCGCGCCACATGACGATGCCGCCGTGGGGCGCCAGCGCGTCGGCCAGCATATTGGCCCCCTCGGCGTGGGTGCGCCCGAAATCCTGCGGCCCCGGCTGCCCCTCGCTGTTGGCCTTGACCAGCAAGCCGCCGAAATCGGGGATCCGGCGGTAGACCTCCGCCACCCGCTCCCGCCACCACGCCACCACCCGTTCGTCGAGCGGGTCGGAGGTGGGGAGCTTCCCCAGCTGCGCCGGGGAGGAGAACTTGACCGAGAGATAGACCCGGATCCCGTAGGGGCGCAGCACGTCGGCGATCGCCTGCACCCGCCCGAGACAGGCGTCGGAGAGCACCTCCGGGGCCGCGTTCACGTTGTTGATCACCGTGCCGTTGATCCCGATGGAGGCGTTGGCACGACCATATTCGGCCCAGAGCTCCCGGTCCCGCTCCGTGACGGCCAGCGCCGCCCCCCCGCCGCGCCAGAAGATGGAGCGGCCGCCGTAGCCCCGCTCCACGCTGCCGTCCAGGTTGTCCCAGTGGTTGAGGATGCGGCGCTCGTAGGCGGGGTTCGACACCCCCTCCCCGGCCGGCCGCCCGGTCCGCTGCCGGCGCAGCAGGTCGTAGACGCCGTAGAGGAGCCCCAAATCGGTGTTCGCCGTTACCCCGGACGCGGTCAACCGGTAGCCGTCCCCCCGGACCTCCGCTCCGGCCCCGAGCGCCAGGGTGACGGTGGCCCCCGCCTTCCCCCGCCACCCCCGCCGCAGTTCGCCGCGGGCAAGCTCGATGGCGGCCGAATCCCCGGCCGCGACAACGTGCACCGGGTCGGCCCCGCCCGCGCGCAGCCAGAGCTCGCGCCCGCTCTCGCCCCGCACCGGCGGGGCCATGATAACCATGTTAAAAACGATCAGTGCGCCGATGATGGCTCTCATTCCCCGACCTCGTTTGGAAAAGTTGGGTTATTCTGGCATACCGGGAAAGAAAAGGGGTACCCGAAAAGCCGCCGCCGCTCCCTCACCGGTCCCGAGGCGGCCGCGGCCGGCCGCCGGGTCGACCCGCCGCATCCCGCCCGCGGATCCGGTCGACAAAACCCCCCCGGCACGCCCCGCCCGTCAAGAGCTATCGGTGGACTTTGGCGCCCGAATCCCTTAAATTGTTCACGGCGGGACGCGGCCGTTCCCACGTCGTACCCAACCCGAAAATTGCGCGAAAGGCCTGCGATGATGACGCTCCGCACGGCGGCGTTGCCCGGGGTCCCCGGCGGCCCTGGTTTCAGATCCTTTTTCCCGCGCCCGGCGCCGCGGGGCGCATTCCCCCGACCCCGGCCCGGCTCGACTCCCAAAACCCCAGCGCGCGCTGGAATTTCCACAAGCAGTAAGCAGTAAAAGGAGACCCATGAAAAACCTGAGAAAGTCCTTCCTGTTCCGTTCGCTTTCAGTCACGGGGCTGCTTCTGGCCCTGACCCTCATTCCCTTCGCCTCGGCCCAGGCGCCGCAACCGAAGCGCGGCCCCATGCCCAAGCAGCCGATGCAGATCAAGCCCGATCCCCGGGTGGAGCAGCGGAGCTACCGGTTCGAGGCGACGGGCGAGACCCTGGGCTACGTGCTCTACGTCTCCTCGAAGGTCTCTCCCGCGAAGAAGAACCCGCTGATCGTGGCGCTGCACGGCCTGGGGGGGGACGGGAATTTCCTGTTGCGCGACCGGGTGGTGGACCTGGCGGAAGAGGGGGGATACATCGTCGTGGCTCCCCTGGGTTACAACGTGGCGGGCTGGTACGGTTCCCCCGTAATAGTGATGGGCGGCGGGTCCGTCGAACCGCCCAACCTGGCCGAGCTGAGTGAAAAGGACGTCATGACCGTGCTCGGAATGATACGCAAGGAATTCAACGTCGACCCGGAGCGCACCTACCTGATGGGACATTCGATGGGGGGCGCCGGCGCCCTGTTCCTGGGCGCCAAGCACCTTTCCGACTGGGCCGCGGTGGCCGCCATCGCCCCCGCCGCCTTCCTGATGCAGGAGAAGCAAAAGGACTACCTGGGCCGGATGCAGAAGGCGGGCATCCCCGTCATGATCGTGCAGGGGGCCAAGGACCCGGTCGTGCCGGCGACCAACACCCGCACCTGGGCCGACGCCATGAAGGAACTGGGAATGGAGCACGCCTACATCGAACACCCCGAAGGGGACCACGGCACGGTGATCGGCGACGGAATGCCGGCGATCTTCGAGTTTTTCGCCCGACACCCCAAGGCCGCCGCAAAATAGAAGTTGTGAAATAATGCGGCGCCTTCCCGAGGCGCCGCGGACCTGGGGGGCCGGCCCGCCCTTGTTGACGGGGCCGCTCCGGGATCGGAGCGGCCCCCGCGGCCGGAGAAGCGGACGCCCGGGCGGCCCTGTTCGAAAAACCGCCGTCCCCCGGCTGGACCCCTTTTTCGAGGGGATCTTCGCCTCCGGCGGTGCCATGCAAAAAAAAGCGCTCCTGTTCCCGGGATGGCCCCCGGATGTCACTCCCTCCCCTTATACTTTTTCCATAACGGGACCAACAGGGAGGGAACGACATGAGCAACAAAAAAAAGAAAGCTTTCAACGACTGCGACTGGTGCGGCCGCAAGATCTCCTACGGCAACGCCATGGTCACCATCTCTCACAGCATTGAACAGATCGACCGCACGCCGGACAACCCGGACGGCATCGTCTCGGTGATCTCGAGCCAAAGCCTGTTCGAACTCTGCGCCCAGTGCGGGAACCGGCTCAATACCAAGGCGCTCAGAAAGCTCCTGGTCGCCTCCGGCCGCTCCAAGAAAACGGCGCTGCCGCTTTATCTTGACAGTGCAACGGTGCACTGATAAATTAGGTGCACCATGACCCACGACCTCTACGACCTCAAGGAGCTGTGCGCCGTATCGGGGGTGACCCCGCGGACGGTGCACTTCTACATCCAGCAGGGGCTCCTCCCCCCGGCCGGTTCGGCCGGGCCGGGGCCCAAGTACGGCCCGGGGCACGCGGCAAGGCTCAAACTGATCAAGTTACTGCAAAAAGAGCACCTGCCCCTGGCCGAGATCCGCCGCCGGATCGAGCCCCTCGACGACGGGGAGATCCTCGGCCTGCTTGCGGAACAGGAGCGCAGGCCCGTCCCCGCCTCGGCCGTCGACTACATCCGGGGCATCCTGGGGAACTCCCCTTCCCCGGCGCGCGAATCGCTCCCGATGATGGCCATGGAACCGACCCAGGCCTACTCGTCCCGTCCCCAGGCGGAGCGCTCCCGCTGGGACCGCATCACCCTGGCGCCCGATGTCGAGCTGCACGTCCGGCGCCCGCTCACGCGCAGTGACCAGAAAAAAATCGACACCCTGACCCAGCTCGCCAGGGACATCCTTACGGAGGAATGATCATGAAAGCCGACATCCGATCCGACCGCAACCTCATCCGCACCGCGGGCGGGAGCCGCCGCTACGCCCTGGTGAAACTGACCGTCCCGCCCGCCCCATCCAGTATGGAGCGCGCGCCCGCCAACATCTCCTTCGTCCTGGACCGCTCCGGCTCCATGCATGGGGACCGGAAATTCGAACTGGTGCGGGAGGCGGTCGACCGGGCGCTCGGGCTTCTCCGGGAAGGGGACAGGTTCAGCGTGGTGGTGTACGACGACCAGATCGAACTCCTGATGGAATCGACCCCCGCCACGGCGGAAGCCAGGCAGGCGGCGCGCGCACGGCTCGAACGGATCTCCCCCCGGGGCTCGACCAACCTGGGGAAAGGGTGGCTGCTCGGGTGCGAACAAGTCGCCTTTTTCTGCAACGACGACGTCCTGGCCAAGTGCCTCCTCATGACCGACGGCCTGGCCAACGTGGGGATCACCGACGCGGATGAACTGGGGGGGCACGCAGCCGAATTGCGCAAACGGGGGGTGCTGACCTCCACCTTCGGCGTCGGCGCCGATTTCGACGAGGTGCTCCTGCAGAAAATGGCCGACGGCGGGGGGGGCCACTCCTACTATATCCAAAACGCTCTCCAGATCCCCGATTTCCTGGCAAGCGAACTGGGGGAAACGCTGGAAGTGGTCGCCCGCGGCGCCTCGCTCCGCCTCACGCTCCCGCCGGATGTGACCGCCGAGCCCCTCAACCCCTACACCTGGGAGCGTTCGGGCGATACGGTCGCGATCGCTCTCGGCGACCTGGTCTCAGGCCAGGAGCTCTCCCTCGTCCTCGAGTTCCGCTTTCCCGCCGGGGAATCGGGCCGTAAGCTCTCCGTCGGTTTCGCTCTTGCCGACTCGAAGGGCGCCTTGGACTTTCCCCCGGTCACCCTCGACTGGACCTTCGCCGACCACGCCTCCAACGACCGCCAGGCGAGAGACCGCACGGTGGACGCCGCCGTCGCCGAAATCTTCGCCGCGCGGGCGCGCCAAGAGGCCCTGGAGCAGAACCGGCGCGGCGATTACGACGCCGCCCGCCTGACGCTCAGCCGGACCGCCGCCCGGATCCGCCGATACGCCGGGAACGACGCCATCCTCAACGACATCGCCATGAGAGTTGCGGCGGACTCCCGGGAATACGCGATGTCGATGTCGAAGCTGCGGATGAAGACACGCTTCTACGAAGCCCAGTATGCGCTCCGCGACCGCGACACCGAGGGCAAATCGAAAAAACCGAGAACATAGGAGCCGCCGGGACCGGGTTAGCTTGACTCCGGCGGCCGGGTGGCTGAAGATCGGGGCTGAACAGGTGGAGTCCAGGCCGTTCACTGGGAGGTGGAGATGGAAACCGCCGCGGAGGAGATGAAAAAAGGTTACGCGCTCGCGGCGGCCGGGGCGCACGCGGAGGCGCTCGAGGCCTTCGCCCGGGCCGAAGCCGGGTTCGCGGCCGCGGGCGATGAACGGGGCGAGGCCCGCGCCGCCACCAACCGGGCGCTGGCGCTCGTGCGGCTCGGACGCTTCGCGGAGGCGCTCGAAGGCTTCCTGAAAGCACTCGGGCGCTTCGAAGCCCAGGGGGAGATCCTGCACGTGGCCGAGCAGCACGGGAACATCGGCTCGGTCCACCGCGACCTGGGGGAGCCTGACGCGGCGCTCGCGGGCTACGAGAAGGCGCTCGCACTCTACCGGCAGCTGGGGATGGACGAGCGCGCGGCCGACCAGCACACCAACATCGCCTACGTCCACTTCCTGAAAGAGGACTACCCGGAAGCCCACAGCCGGTACCGCGAGGCGCAGGAGCTCTACAGCCGGTCGGGCTGCGAGGAGAAGCGCGCCCTGGCGGCCGGGAACGCGGACCGGCTGGCCGAGGCGCTCGGGATGCCGGAATGAAGGGGCTGGAACTCGCTGAAAGCTACTACCGCGCAGTCGGGCGCCCGATGCTCGCCGCGCGCTTCGCGGGCTGGGAGGAGCGCCTGGCGGCGGGCCTGGCCGGACCCGGCTCGGAGTGCTTCGGCTTCGACGACGCGATTTCGCGCGACCACGACTGGGGCCCGGCCTTCTGCCTCTGGCTCGGCGACGAGGAGTACCTCGAGATCGGCGACCGGCTGCGGGAGGCCTACCAGGAACTCCCGCCGGTCTTCATGGGCTTCGGCCCCCGCAAGGCCGGCCCTGGGGAGGAATGGCGCGTGGGCCCCTGCCGCACCTCCGACTTCTTCCGGCGCTTCACCGGGCTCGACCGCCCCCCCGAAACCCTCCGGGAGTGGCTGCGGATCCCCGAAGCCAACCTGGCCGCCTGCACCAACGGGAAAGTCTTCTCCGACCCCGGGGGCGGTTTCACGCGCTGGCGGCAGGCCCTGCTCGACTATCCCGAGGACGTGCGCCGCGACAGGATCGCCTCCCTCTGCCTCAGCGTCAGCCAGACCGGGCAGTACAACTTCGCCCGCTCCGTGCGCCGCGCCGAACCGTTCGCGGCCGCCTACTCCGCCATCAAGTTCTGCGCCGACGCGATTGCGCTGGTGTTCCTCCTCAACCGGCGCTACGCCCCCTTTTATAAATGGCTCCACCGCGCCGTGCGCGACCTGCCGATCCTGGGGGCCGTCTTCCACGAGCGGGTCGGCGCCCTGGTGCAGACGGCCGAGCCGGCGCGCCGGGAGGAAATCATGGAAGCCCTCTGCGTCCTTTTGGCGGAGGAACTCCGGCGCCAGGGGCTGTCGGACTGCCCCGGCGATTTCCTGCTGGATCACGCCCCCCGGGTGCGGGCGCAGATTGCCGACCCGGACCTGAGAAGTCGCCCTTGACCCGCCTGGAGACGCCATGGACGAAAAAGACCGGCTCATCGAAGCGATCCTGGAAATCGAACTCCGGATGTTTTTGACCGTCAACCCCGTGCTGACGAGCGCGTGCCAGGAAGATCCCAAAGGCTTCCGACTCCACCGCCGCGCCCAGTTCCTCCCCTGGGCGGAAGAGACCCTCGCCAGCTACCTCGAGGACCTGCGCGCGGCCGACGGGCGCGGGGAGAACCTCATGCGCCGCAAATACGCCCTGATGCAGGGCCCGCGGGCCGAAAGCGGGCCGGACCTGGAAGAGATCGTGCGCCTTGAAATGGAATGGCAGCGCGCGATGTTCCGCGACTACCCCGCCCTCATGGGCGGCGCGCGCCCCCTCACCGACGACCGGACCCGGGCGGAGATGACATCCTTCGAAACCTACACCCGCGGGGAACTCGAAACCTATTCCCCCCGCACCCTGGAGCTGCTGCGGCGCGACCTCGCGGCGATGCGGGCCCGGGGGGAGAGCCTGTCGGAAAAGATCTACGACCGCCTCGTGCGCGCGCTCGGCTACGCCTCGCTCGCCGACGCGGAACAAAAACTGCAGGCCCGGATCAACCCCCGTGCTGACGGCCCTCACGTGGTGTCGCCCGCCCGGCCGAAATGATTCTGATGCCGGCGCCACTTTCCCCGCTTTCCGGTGAATCCGCCGGAACCTTACGGTGATATCATGGCGCCCGGGATTTGCCCTTGCAGCCGGGCGGGCAACGCTCCCTGCATGTTTGACCCGATCGGGGGTGAGGTGATCATGAAAAAATCGAGAATGCGCGTTCTCTCCTGCATGGCGGCCGTTGTGCTCCTTATCGGCCTGACCCTGGCGGCCGGGAACCAACTTCCCGCGATGCAGGCCCCCGCCCCGAGCGATCCCGTCCGCACGATCACCATCTTCTACACCAGCGACGAAGAAGGATACCTGGAGCCAACGAGGGACAGGGTGAAGTCCGCCGGCGGCTCGGCCCAGGTCATGGCCGCCCTGCGCCGGCGGGGGTATCTTCCCGGGGGCGGGCGGTCCCTGCTCCTGAGCGGGGGAGACATGTGGACGGGCCCGGCGATCTCCACCTGGTTCCAGGGAGAATCGACCGTCGAGGTCATGAACGCGATGGGCTACCAGGCCGCCGCCATCGGCAACCACGAGTTCGACTTCGGCCAGGAAAGACTGAGGACGAACAGCAAGGCCGCCCGGTTCCCCTTCCTTTCGGCCAACCTGGCGGTGAAAGACACCGGAGGACCGCCCGATTTTGCACTGCCCTATGTCATCCGCGAGGTGAACGGCGTCAGGGTGGCCGTCATCGGGCTGACCACCCGGCAGACCTCCGGCATCGTCTTTCCCGACAACATCGCCGGCCTGGCGCTGACCGACTACGCCGAAGCCCTTCGGCGCACGGTCCCCCGGGCGGCGGCCGAAGGGGCCGACCTGCCGGTTGTGATCGCCCACGTCTGCCCGACCGATCTCCAAACCCTGGCCCCGGTCGCTGCGGAGCTTTCCATCCCCCTGCTGCTCGGGGGCCATTGCCACTCCGAACTCCAAAATGTCGAGCAAAAAGGGGTCCGCATCATCGGGCCGGGCGCCCATTGGCAGTCATTCGCCCAGGTGGACATCGCCTTCGATACCGCCGCCCGCAAGGTGGTGCATACCAGGGCCGACCTGGTGCCGGTCGAGCATCCGCTCGACGGCGCCCCCCTTCCCTCCGACCCTGCGATTGCGGCTATTGTTGCCGAGTGGTCAAAGAAAGCGGAAGCGGCGTTGGGAGAAGTCATCGGCTACACCGCCACCGGGATCCCCAAAGGTCAGCCGTTGTACAACCTGCTGCTCGATTCCTGGCTGTGGGCCTACCCGGAGGCCGACATCGCCATCAGCAACCTCGGCGGCTTCCGGGCGGCCATTCCGCCGGGCGAGATCACCCGCGCCGACATTCTGACCACCTGGCCCTTCAACAATGAAATCGTATCGGTCGACCTGACCGGCGAGCAGCTGCTGGAAAACCTCCGCTGCTGCGGCGGCGCCGCGGCCGGTCTCACCTATCGCCGCTCCGGCGACCGGGTCGAGGCCACCCTCGACAACGGCCGCCCCCTCGACCCGGCCGCCACCTATCGGGTTCTCGTGAACAGTTTCATGTACGCGGGCGGAGACAAATACCTCTTCCGGACCCAGAACCCCAACGGCTACAACCTCGGCATCCCGATGCAGGACCCGGCAATACGATGGATCCAGGCCCGCAAGACATCGCCCCAGCACCCGCTCGAAACCCTGTTGCAGGACCGGCCCTCATCGCCTCGCCGCAACCCTTAAGCCTGCTTGGCAATGGCGTGAGAACTTGAAACAATGCCTGCCGAAATATGCATCTTTGCCGGGCATAATAGTCTACTGCGACAATCATCTTGTCATTGGTCAGCGCAGTATTGATGGAAATCAGTGAAGAATGGGAAACTGAAAAGCTTTACTTGCGAATGGAAAACAGCGGCCCGGTCACACAGGAAGAATGAATTTACAGAAAATATGTTGCTTTGCCGAATGGGCGGGGCGGAGCTGTAATGGGACCTGCGAGGGACCCCCATGTCAAATCATTGGTGGGTGGAGGGGTGGATAAAATCGATTCCTTGATTGTAAATGGTTGAAGGGGAAGTATATACGGCGATAGGTGGCGGAGAGGGTGGGATTCGAACCCACGTACCCCGGATTAGGGGGTAACTCGATTTCGAGTCGAGCCCGGTACGACCTCTTCGGTACCTCTCCGCGGCGCAGGCAAAGCCTACCAAAAATCGGGCGCCGAGCCAATCACTAATCGGCGGGAGCGCGCGTGGGGCGCGGCTCCCGCGCCCGGTCAGGACGGGCGCGGGCCGGATTCGAGCTCCCTGAGGGTCTCTTCGATCAGCGCGCTCTGGTCCTGAGGGGTGAAATTGCGTTGGATCAGCTTGGACGCGATCTCGACCGAGAGGTCCGCGACCTCGCCCCGGAGCTGCCGCAGCGCGCGGGCGGTCTCGGTCTCGATCCGAAGCTGGGCTTCCCGCACGACGGCCTCGGCGTCCTGGCGCGCCTGCAGCCGGATCTCCTCGCGCAGCTTCTCCGCATCGGCGCGGCTGCCGGCGATGATGGCCTCGGCGTCGACGTGCGCTTGGCGGAGGATGCGCTGCGACTCCTTGCCGAGCGCCTCCATCTCCGCGCGTGCTTTCTGGGCGTCATCGAGCGATTTCCGGATGGTCTCCTGCCGCGACTCCAGGGCGCGGAGCAGCGGACGCCAGGCGAACTTGGCCAGGAGCGCCAGGAGCACCAGGAAGGTGACGATGGTCCAGATGGCCAGGCCCGGATCGGGTTGAACCAGGGGATTGTTCATGGCGCGCTTCCCCTACTTCAGCAGCACGATGAGGAGTACGAAGACCTCGGCGATGATGGCGACCCCTTCGAGCAGGAAGAGCGGGAGGTTGATGGCCCCGCTGATCTGGGACGCGGCCGCGGGCTGGCGGGCGATGCTCTCCGCGGCGGCCGCCGTGAACTTGCTGATGCCGAGGGCGGCGCCGATGACGATGAGGCCCAGCCCGATGGCCGCGCCGAAGTAGTGCCACACGGAGCCGGCGGCGGGAGCCGCGGCGGTATCCTGGGCGTATACGGGGGCGGCGACGAAGGCGATTGCGGCCAGCAGGATCGACGCGAGCAGGGCGCCGCGGTAAAGGCCTGTCTTCTTCATTCTGGTGTCCTTTCGATGAACGTTCGGTTGAACGGGTTTAATGACGCACATTGATGACCATTCCGATGAATATGGCCGAGAGCAGGGTGAACACGTACGCCTGGACCAGGACCACGATCAGCTCGAGCGCGGTGATGGCGACGGCCAGCGGCACCGAGACGGCCAGCCCGACGCCGATGCCGAGCATGGCGTTCTTCATCATTTCGGTGAATAAAAATACGAGCGACAGCACCGCCAGGATGCCGATGTGCCCGCCGGTCATGTTGGCGGCGAGTCGCATGGTCAGGGTAAAGGGCTTGACGAACATGCTCAGCAGTTCGATCGGGACCAGGAGGATGTAGATGGGCCACGGCATGCCGCCGGGCACGATGTTCTTCCAGTGGTTGATGAACCCGTGGGCCTTGGAACCGGCGATGATGATGGCGAAGAAGGTGACGAGGGCCAGGCCCACCGTCACGTTGAAATTGGCCGTGGCCGTGGTCCCGCCCTGAAGCGCGCGCCCGAACAGCGAATCGGGCCCGGCGTGGAACACCCAGTGGTTGAGGAGGTTGAGTGCCTCGAAGATCGGAATCAGGCCGATGAGGTTGGCTGTGAAGATAAAGGCGAACAGGGTCAGGATCAGCGGAGCCCAGGTGGCGGCCCAGCGGTCGCCGATGCTGGGCCGGACGATGGAGTCGCGGATGAACTCCACGACCGCTTCCAGGGCGTTGCCGGCCCCGGAAGGGACGGGGCCGCGCGCGAGGCGGCGGCGCACGATCCAGGTGACGAGGGTGAAGACGACCAGGGCGACCAGCCAGAGCATCAGCACGTGCTTGCTGATCGACAGGTCGATCCCGAACACCGGGGGGATACGCACGATCGGATGCTCGGCGTTGTTGGCGAGATGGTGGATGATGGTCTCGCCGGCGTCGAACCCTCCGGCCGCAGCCGCTTCGACGTGTCCCTCCACTTCCGCTGTCTGCCACATGGTCAGGTGCCTACCCGTCGTTTGAGGGGCCCCGGAGCCCGCGGGCCTGGAGCCGGTAAAGCCCGGCCGCTTCCACGGCATGCAGGGCGAGATAAAACCCCGCGAAACTGATGGCGAAAGGGGTCGGCTCCACCCGGGCAACCCCGATCGCGGCGATGACGTACATCGCGAAAAAAACCATCTTGGCCGCAAACGCCTGCACGAGCAGGCGCGTCATGCCGCGGGGGTTTTTCCGGTACCGCCCGAGCATCAGGAGCCAGGATGCCAGCGCGGCCGCGAGCGGCCCGAGCATTCCCAGCCAGATCGCCCGCGGACTGACCGGGGCCAGCGATGCGGCGGCCGCCGCGATCACCGATCCCCCCACCATCCACCAAGCGAGTTTCATTTGCGCCAGATGACCTTGGCCAGTTCAAGGAACCCGACCGCCAGGCCGAGGATCAGCCCGCCCAGCAGAAACCAGGGGGCGGTGCCGCGCCAGGCGTCGAGGGCATACCCGATGCCTCCCAGCAGCAGGATGGCCCCCAGCAGGGTATACGCCGCTCCGGCCGCCGGCCCCGACTTGCGCAGGTTTTCCTGCATCACCCTCAGGGAGCGCGCCAGGAACCAATTGTTTTCCTTGTCGGCCATCTCCCCGTACCAAAAAACGATAAATTATAACAAAGATTTCACCACAAGCTCAATGACGGAAACCGCGCCCGGACCTATTCCTCGGTGTCGTGGATCGTCTTCAGCCCCCGCATTTCGTACTCCTTCTTCCCGGAAGGAGTTACGATTTCTATGGAGTCGCCCACGCTTTTTCCCACCAGGCTCCGGCCGATCGGGGAGGTGATGCTGATCATCCCGCGGGAGAGGTCCGATTCCTCCGGGGTGACCAGCCGGTACTCGATCTCCCGGTCGGTTTCGTACTCGTAGATCACCACCCGTGAGCCGTAGGCCGCGCGGTCGGTCGGGATCTTGTCCAGGTTCACCAGCGACAGCGAGGCCAGCCTCTGCTGCAGTTGCGCTTTTCTCCCCTCGAGGTAGGACTGCCGCTCCTTGGCCGACTTGTATTCGGCATTTTCGCTGAGGTCGCCATGTTCGCGCGCCTTGAGGATTTCCTTCGGCAGCTCGACCCTCAGTTCATGTTCGATGGCGTCGAGATCGTTCTGCAGCTTCTTGCGAATATCGAGCATTACGGACTCCAAAGAGAAGGGATGACTATTTTAGGCCGAGAATGGAGTGCCCGGCAAGGGCAAGGAAGCGGTCGGGTCCGACGCCGAGCCAGAGGATGAGGAAGACCCCGATGGCGAGGATGGCTCCGACCGGCCGGCTGATCGATTCGGCCCCCCCCTGCGGCGCATCTTTCATGTACATGTAGACCAGGAGCCGGAAGTAGTAATAGACGGAGAGGACGCTGTTGAGCACCGCGATGACGGCCAGGCCGACAAACCCCGCCTTGACGGCGGAGCCGAAGAGGAAGAATTTGCCCATGAACCCCCCCGTCAGCGGGATCCCAGCCAGGGCCAGCAGGGCGACGCCCAGCGCCGCCGCGACGAAGGGGGCCCGGCGCGCGAGCCCGGCGTAGTCTTCCAGGTGCACGCGGCGGTCCCCCGGGCCGCTCAGGGAGAGGACCACGCCGAACGCCATCAGGTTCATGACCGTGTAGACGACGAGGTAGAAGAGGATGGCCGTGAACCCTTCCCGGGTGTTGGCCACGACGCCGACGAGGATGTACCCCGCCTGGGCGATGGCCGAATAGGCCAGCATCCGCTTGACGTTCGACTGGACGAGGGCCGCCGCGTTCCCCAGGGTCATGGTCAGGACGGCCATCAGCCACAGGAGGCGGGTCCAGTCGGGGGCGAGGCCGGGGAGCGCCTCGACCAGGAGGCGCAGCAGGGCGGCGATCGCCGCGGCCTTCGGCCCCACGGACATGAAGGCCGTGACGGGGCTCGGCGCGCCCTGGTAGACGTCGGGGATCCAGGAGTGGAAGGGGACCAGGCCGATCTTGAAGCCGAGGCCCACCAGCAGCAGCCCCAGGCCCGGGAGGAGGAGCGCGGGGACCTCCCCCGCGGCCGCGGCCGCGCGGATGGCCTGGTATTGCGTGCTTCCGGCGGCGCCGTAGACGAGGGCGATCCCGTACAACAGGATGGCGGTGGCGAAGGAGCCGAGGAGGAAGTACTTGAGCGAAGATTCGCCCGAGGCGACGTCCCGGCGCTTGAACCCGGCGAGGATGTAGGTGGAGAGGGAAAGGATCTCGATCCCGATGAAGGTCAGGATCAGGTCAGCGCTCATCGCCATCAGGGACATGCCGGAGCAGGCCGTGAGCAGCAGGGCGTAGTACTCCCCGCGGTCGATCCCTTCCCGCTGGTTGAAGTCGGCGGCCAGGACGGCCGACAGTCCCGTGATGACGAGGAACAGCCACTGGAAAAAGAGGCTGAAGCCGTCGACCCGGATCATCCCGCCTCCGATGGAGCGCGGCCCGAGCCCCCACTGAAGCCGCAGGGCGTAGGCGGCGACGGCCACGGCGGCCACGGCGACCATCCGCAGGCGCCGCCGGCCTGCCTGCCGGCTGAACGGTTCCATCAGCATCAGGAGGACGGCGGCCCCGAGGAGGATCGACTGTGGAACCAGGAGGAACAGTTCGTCTGGGTTCATTTCGTCTCTTCGCCCGGCGTTCCGGGGGGGTCAATGAATTGCACGCGGTAGCTCCCCCCGGGGGTGCCCGCACTTTCCACGCGCTCCAGGATCCCGGCGACGGAGGCGTCCATGCGGCGGAGGAACGGGGCGGAGTAGACCCCGATCCAGAGCATCAGGCCCACTATCGGCAGCAGGAGGATCCTTTCCCGGGTCCCGATGTCGCCCAGGCCGGCGTTGGCCGGGTTTTTGGGGCCCCAGAAGATCCGCTGGTACATCCGGAGCATGTAGACGGCCCCCAGTATCATCCCCAGGGCCGCCAGCGTCCCGAAGACCTTGTTACGGGCGAAGCTCCCCGCCAGGATCAGGATCTCGCCCACGAAACCGTTCAGGCCGGGGAGCGCGATGGCCGCGAGCGTCACCACCAGGAAGGCCGCGGCGAACACGGGACTCGTGTGCGCGACTCCGCCGAAGTCGGCGATCCGGCGCGTATGGCGGCGGTCGTAGAGCATTCCGACCAGGAGGAAGAGCGCGCCGGTCGACAAGCCGTGGTTGACCATCTGGATCAGGGCTCCCGTCATTCCGTGGGGGGTGAAGGTGAAAATGCCCAGCACCACCAACCCCATGTGGCTGACCGAGGAGTAGGCCACCAGCTTCTTCATGTCCGGCTGCACCATGGCGACCAGGGCGCCGTAAAGGATCCCGACGACGGCGAGGACCGAAATCCAGGGCGCCAGGGCCAGGGCGGCACCGGGGAAGAGGGGGAGGCAGAAACGCACGAGGCCGTAGGTTCCCATCTTCAGGAGCACCCCCGCCAGGATGACCGATCCGGCCGTCGGCGCCTCCACGTGGGCGTCGGGGAGCCAGGTGTGGAAGGGGAAGAGGGGGATCTTGATGGCGAAGGCGAGGCCGAACGCCAGGAAGAGCCAGAATTCCTCCCGGGAGGACCACGCGAGGGCGCCCCGCTCGAGGCGGGCGACGATTTCGACCAGGCTGAAGGTGTCCCCGCCCGCGGCGAAGAACAGGTACAGGATCCCGACCAGCATCAGGAGCGAGCCGGCCATGGTGTAGAGGATGAACTTGATGGCCGCGTACAGCCGCCGCTCCCCCCCCCAGATCCCGATCAGGAAATACATCGGGATGAGCATGACCTCCCAGAACACGTAGAAGAGCACCAGGTCGAGCGCGCAGAAAACCCCGGTCATGCCGGTTTCGAGCAGGAGGACGCAGGCGAGGAACGGCCTGACCCGCATCGTGACCGACTTCCAGGAGGAGAGGAGCGCCAGGGGGGTCAGGAAGGTCGTGAGCATCACCAGGAAGAGGCTGATGCCGTCTACGCCGAGATGGTGGCGGATCTCGAAGGCCGGAAAGCGGATCCAGGAAACCGATTCCTCGAACTGCATCCGGGAGGAGGACGCGTCGAAATGGAACCCCAGGTGGAGCGACAGGAGGAAGGCGGCCAGGGAACCCGAGAGCGCGATCCACCGCAGCGTCCGGTTGGAAGCGCGCGGCAGGGCCAGCAGGACGAGCGCGACTGCGGCCGGCAGGTAGGTGATCCAGGATAGGATGAACGGGACATCCATAAGCGCTCTTTCAGTTCCGGAACAGGGACAGGTAAAGGAGGACGGCCGCCGTCCCCGCCAGGATCCACGCGGCATAGCTGCGGATCAGGCCGTTTTGCATCCCCCTGAGGACGCCCCCAAGGCCCGCCATCGACGCGCCCACGCCGTTGACGGCCCGGTCGATCACGCCGACGTCCACCCGCTGCCAGAGCGTCCGTTCGGACAGCCTGAGCACCGGGCGAATAACGGCCCGGTCGTAGAATTCGTCGAAACGGTACTTGTCCCGGAGCAGGCGGTAGAGCGCCCCCCAGCGGGCGACGATCCGGCCGGCGGTGCCGGGTCGGACGACGTAGAGCCGGTAGGCGGCGAAGATGCCCGCCAGCGCCACTGCGACCGACAGCGCCGCGAACCCGAACTCCAGGGCGTGGGAGAGATGGGGCGCATCCCCCCTGCGGACCAGGGAGAGGGATGGCTCCAGGAAACGGGCGAAGCGGTTGGCCCCGAGCCAGGCGGGCAGCCCGATGAAGCCGGCCACGGCGGACAGGAGGGCGAGCGCCACCAGGGGGGCGGTCATGCTGCGCGGCGATTCGTGCGGATGCACCCCTTGCGCGTAGCGCGCTTCCCCGAAGAAGGCGAGGAAGATCAGCCGGAACATGTACAGGGCGGTCAGCCCCGCCGTCAGCAGGCCGACGATCCAGACGACGGGGTGGCCGCCGGCCCAGGCCGACCAGAGGATCTCGTCCTTGCTGAAGAACCCCGCGAGCGGGAAGATGCCGCTGATGGCCAGCGCGGCCGTGAGCATCGTCCAGAAGGTGATCGGGAGGCGGCGGCGGAGCCCCCCCATGCGCCGGAGGTCTTGTTCGCCCGACAGGGCATGGATCACGCTCCCGGCCCCGAGGAAGAGGAGGGCCTTGAAGAAGGCGTGGGTCATCAGGTGGAAGATGGCCGCGGAAAAGGCCCCCACCCCTGCGGCGGCGAACATGAACCCCAGCTGGCTCACGGTCGAATAGGCGAGCACCCGCTTGATGTCCGTCTGCACCAGGCCGATCGTGGCGGCCATGAGGGCCGTGGCGATGCCGACGACCAGGACCGCGTCGAGGGCCGCGGGGGCGCGGCTGAAAATGGGGGCGCAGCGGACGACCATGTAGACGCCGGCCGTGACCATGGTCGCGGCGTGGATCAGCGCGCTGACGGGCGTCGGCCCTTCCATGGCGTCGGGGAGCCAGACGTGGAGCGGGATCTGCGCGCTCTTGCCCGCGGCGCCCACGAACAGGAGCAGCGCGATGGCGGTCAGGACGCCCGCTCCGGGCGGAGCGAACGCGGAGTCGGCGGCGATCTCCCCGAACACCGGGCCGAACTCCAGGGAGCCGAAAGTCAAAAAGACCAGGAGGATCCCGAGGATGAAACCGACATCCCCGACGCGGTTGACGATGAAGGCCTTCTTGCCGGCGTCGGCCGCCGCGGGCCGGTCGAAGTAATACCCGATCAGGAGGTAGGAGCAGAGGCCGACCCCTTCCCACCCTACGAACATCAGGAGGAAGTTGCCGGCCAGGACCAGGACCAGCATCGAGAAGAGGAAGAGGTTCATGTAGGCGAAAAAGCGGTAATACCCCGCCTCGGCCCGCATGTAGCCGGTCGAATAGACGTGGATGAGAAACCCGACGCCCGTGACGACCAGCGCCATCACGGCCGACAGGGGATCGAGCAGGAACCCGGCCGATGCCGTGAAATCGCCCGCCGCGATCCAGGTGAAGAATTCGCGCTCGATGCGCCGGTCGCCGGGGGCCAGGGCGAGCAGCTCGAAAAAGGCGGCCAGGGCGAGGACGAAGGCGGCGCCAGACGCCGAGCAGGCCACGATCGTCACGGCCCGCTTCGGCAGCCGCCGCCCGGCGAGGCCGCACAGGGCGGCGCCGGCCAGGGGAACGAGCGGCAGGAGCCAGAGGAGTTCGGTCATCGTGTGCGCCCCTTACCCTTTCATGGTGTCCGCTTCGTCCGGGTTCAGCGTCCCGCGGCAGCGGTAGAGGACGATCATGATTGCCAGTCCCACGGCGGCCTCGGCCGCCGCCACGACCATGACCAGGAAGACGAAAACCTGTCCCTGGAGCTGGCCGAGGTCGCGCGCGAACGCCACGAAGGCGAGGTTCGCCGCGTTGAGCATCAGTTCGACGCAGAGAAACATCGCCAGGACGTTCTTCTTGACGATGAAGCCCACCGTTCCCACCAGGAAGAGAAGCAGGCTGAGGGTGAGGTAGTGGTTCATGGCCTCCCCCTCACGACCGCTTCCTGGCCAGCACGACGACGCCCATGATAGCCACCAGGATCAGGATCGACGTGGCCTCGAAGGGTATCAGATACCGGGTGAAGAGCAGCCGGCCCAGGCGGCCGACCGGGTCCGTTCCGCCCGGGGGCTCTCCCGCCAGCGGCGGCGTCGCCGGGTCGTGCGCCCGCATCAGGGTGAACAGCACCGCCAGGGCCACGAGTCCCAGCGCGACGGCCAGGAAGGTCAGGCGCTTGCGCTTGTCCCGCGCGGCGGCGGCGGAGAAGGGGTCGAGCAGCATGATGACGAAAAGAAAGAGCACCATGACGGCGCCCGCGTAGACGATGACCTGGACGGCGGCGATGAAGGGGGCCTCCAGGGCGAGGAAGAGAACGGCGATCGAACCAAGGCAGATGATGAGGGAAAGGGCCGAGTAGAAGATCTTTTTCTGCGCCACCACGCTCATGGCCGCGAGCAACGCGATTCCGCCGAACAGGTAAAAAAACAGGGTTTCCATTATTGCAGGCCGTCCAGGATATGGTCGATCTTTTCCGGCGTCAGATTGTCGTGGTAATCGTTGTTGATCTGCATGACGGGGCTCGTGCCGCAGGACCCCAGGCACTCCACCTCCAGGAGCGTGTATTTCATGTCGGGGGTGGTTTCCCCCGGGGCGATCCCCAGCCGGCACCGGAGGTGATGGAGGATTCCCTCGGCATCGCACAACTGGCAGGAGATGTTGGTGCACACCCGGATGACGTACCTTCCCGACGGCTGCTGGTGGAGCAGGGAATAGAAACTGACCACCTCCCGGACCTCGTTGGGGGAGAGGTCCATCAGCCGGGCGATTTCGACCATGGCCTCTTCGGAGACATACCCCGCTTCCCGCTGGGCGATCTGAAGCGAGGGGATCAGCGCGGATCGCTTGTGGGGGTACCTGGCCGACAATTCCTCGATCCTGAGCCTCGCCGATGGCGAAAGTTCCCGCATCCGATCCACCCGGAAATGGTTATGGTGTCCACAAACATATGCAAAATATATGGTTTGTGGTCACAGGCCTAAAGCGATCTTAGAGGACCGATTCCGGCGCTGTCAAGCCATTTCTCGCGCCTGCGCCGCGGCCCGGACCAGGACCGCTGCGAACGGCCGTTGCAGCCGGGCGGAGGCTGTGCTTATATTTAAACCGGTCCGAGGCCCCACATGAAGAAAACCCCGTCTTCCGCCGCAAGGTACGCAAAGCGCAAGCCCTCCCGTTCCGTCCGCCGGGTCGTTTTGAGCCTGCTCGCGCTTGTGCTGCTCCTTTTGTTCGGAGGGGCGGCCGGCTGCTACCACCGCTACTCGGGAATGATCGATGAGCGGCTTTCGGGGAAGCGGCTCGGGGCCGAATCGCGCATCTTCACCGCACCCCGGAAGATCTGGGTCGGCGAGGAGTTCGCCCGGGAGGAACTGGTCGCCTACCTCAAGGCTTCGGGCTATACCGCGGGTGCGGATGGGGAAAGCGTCGGACGGATCGTGGAGAGCGGCGCCTCGCTCCAGGTCCGGCCGGGGGCCGAATCCTATTTCAACGGGAAGAACGCCCTGAGCGTCGATTTCGAAGGGGGGCGCATTTCCCAGCTGCGCTCGCTCGACGGCGGGGACCGGCTCCTTTCGGCCCAAGTCGAGCCGGAGCTGATCACGGGCCTCTTCGGCCGGAACCGGGAAAAGCGCCGGCCGCTGGCATACGGGGAGTTCCCCCCCATCCTGCTCAAGGCGGTGCTCTGCGTCGAGGACCGGCGCTTCTTCGAGCACCCCGGTTTCGATCCCATCAGGGTGATCGGCGCGGCGTGGACCGACATCCGGCGCGGGGAAAAGGCCCAGGGGGCCAGCACCATCACGATGCAGGTCGCGCGCAGCTTTTTCTTTTCGACCAAGAAGCAGTGGCGGCGCAAGGTGCGGGAGACCCTCATGGCCCTTGTCCTCGAGCACCGGTTCAGCAAGGAAAAGATCTTCGAACTGTACGCCAACGAGGTCTACCTGGGCAACCGCGGCAGTTACGCCATCCACGGTTTCGGGGAGGCGGCCCAGGCCTATTTCGGCAAGGACCTGCGGGAACTCAACCTGGCGCAGTACTCCTTCCTGGCCGGGATCATCCATGCGCCCAACCGCTACTCCTCCTCCGAACGCCGGCCGGAACGGGGGGCCGAGGCGCGCGACCGGGTCCTGGTGAAGATGAAGGACGCCGGGGTGATCACGGCCCGGGAGGCCGAGGCGGCCCGCAGCCTCCCGCTCGGGTTGGTGCGGGGGACCTACGGTGCCAGCCCCGCGGGACATTTTGTCGACATGGTCAAGGACGACCTGCTCGACAGGTTCTCCGAGGAGGCGCTCGGCGCCCAGCGGTACCGGATCTACACCACGCTCGATTCGGACCTGCAGCGGGCGGCCATGGAGGCGGTGGAATGGGGGCTCGCCAACGTCGACGCCCAGCTCGAGAAGGCCTACGCCCGCTGGAGAGAGAAGGGGGAAAAGGTCTCCCTGCCGCAGGTCGCCCTGGTCGCCCTCGATCCGCATACGGGTGAAATCAAGGCCCTGGTGGGAGGACGGGATTACGCCTCGAGCCAGCTCAACCATTGTTTGACGCGGCGCCAGCCCGGGAGCGTCTTCAAACCGTTCGTGTACGCGGCCGCGCTCGAGAGCGCCCTGACCGAAGAGGAGAAGGTCTGGACCCCCATTTCCCAATTGGTGGACGAGCCGACCGTCTTTTACTTCGACGGCAAGGAATACCGGCCCGACAATTACGGCGGCGAATTCCGCGGCGTGGTCACCCTGCGCGACGCGCTGGTGCATTCGCTCAACGTCGCCACCGTCAAGCTGGCCGAGGAGGTCGGGTACGGGCGGGTGGTGCGCTTCGCGAAAAGGATGGGGCTCCCCGCCGACATCAAGCCCACGCCGTCCATGGCCCTGGGCGCCTACGAACTGAGCCCGCTGGAGGTGGCCCGGGGATACACCCCGCTGGCCAATTACGGCTCGGGCTGCGACCCGCTCTATCTCAAGAGCGTGCGCAACGCCTCCGGGGAGATCCTCCAGGAGAATCCCCGCCGGCGGCATGCGGTCCTGGACCCGCGCGTGGCCTATCTCGTGACCAACATGCTGGAGGACGTCATCCACCGCGGCACCGGGGCGGGTGTGCGGCGCCGCGGGCTGCAGGTGCCGGCGGCGGGGAAGACCGGGACGTCGCACGACGGGTGGTTCGCGGGCTACACGTCAAACCTGCTGACCGTCGTCTGGGTCGGGTTTGACGACAACCGGCAACTTGGGCTTTCCGGCGCCTATTCGGCGGGCCCGATCTGGGGGGAGTTCATGACGCGGGCCGTGTCCCTGCCCGGGTTCTCCGACGCCCGGTCGTTCGAGCGGCCCGAGGGGGTGGTGGAGGTGAGCCTCGACGCCCAGAACCTGATGGTGGCTCAGCCCGAATGTCCCGAGGTGCGCCGGGAAGTGTTCATCGCCGGGACCGAGCCCACCGAGCTCTGCACCCTGCACGGGACCAGCACCATGGACCGGCTGCTCAGGATGTTCTCTCGGATCGGGGACCTGTTCTGACCCGGGTCAGCGGCGCAGCTCGACGACGGTGGCGCCCCCTCCTCCCCCTTCGGGGGGCGCGGGGGCGAACCGTTCCACCTGGGGGTGGGACGAGAGGTAATCGGCGATCGCCCGGCGCAGGATCCCCTTGCCGTGCCCGTGGATGATGCGGACGGTTTCCAGCCCCGCCAGGAACGCCTGGTCCAGGTAGCGGTCGACCCGGTCCAGGGCCTCGTCGGCGGTGAGCCCGATGACCTTGAGCTCGCTGTCGGGCGCCCGACCCTCCTGGGCCGCAACCGCTACGCGCACCGGTTTTTCCGGGGGCGTCGCCGGTCCGAGCCGCAGGAGCTCCCCGCGCTCCGAACGGTAGCGCAGCGCCCCGATCGCGATGACGAAGGTGTCTCCCTGGACACTCTCCACGACCCCTTCCCGGTCGAGTGCGCGCACGTGCACGCGGTCCCCGACACCGAGCTCCCCCCCGCCTTCCGCGGGCGGCGCCCCCCCTTCCGGGGAAGCCGCTTCCGCCCGGGCGGGGTCCAGGCGCCCGGCCCGGCGGCGGAGGCGCGCGGCCTCGCTGTCGGCGGCGCGGCGCAGGCGTGAGGCCTCGGCGCGGTCCCTGATCGCGCGCAGCGCGCTCTTGCTCTCCTTCCGGAAATCGGCGATCACGCGCTCGAGGGCGGCCGAAAACTCCTCCGCCCGCCTTTGCTCCTTCCGGGCGAAGTCCCCTTCCAGGGCGGCGTATCTTTCGGCGACCGCCGCCCGCTCCTCTGCGAGCGCCGCCGAAAGCGCCTCCTGTTCATCCAGCTCTTCCTTCAGCCGTCGCAGATAGTCCCGCGCCCGCGCGTGATCGGGCTCGACGAGGGCCGCGGCCGCGGCCGTGATCTCCCCGGGGAGGTTCATCCTCCGGGCGATTTCGATACCGGAGGAGGCCCCCGCGGTCCCCAGGATCAGCCGGTAGGTGGGGCGCAGGGTGCGCTCGTCGAATTCGACCGAAGCGTTCCGGACCCCCTGCGTCTGCTCCGCCCACATCTTCAGCCGGGGGTAGTGCGTGGAGGCGATCGTGACGGCCCCGCTGCGGCGGAAGTGATCCACGATGGCGACGGCCAGGGCCGCCCCTTCGTCCGGGTCGGTCCCGGTGCCGACCTCGTCGAGCAGGACGAGGGCCGGCGGGGCGAGCCCGCGCGCCGCCTCGGCGATGTTGCGCATGTGGGCCGTGAAGGTCGAGAGGTTGGCGGCGATCGACTGGTGGTCGCCGATATCCGCGAAGACCCGGCCGAACACCGGCAGCCGGGCGGAACGCGCCGGGACGTGAAACCCCATCTGCGCCATCAGCGCGATCAGCCCCACGGTCTTGAGCGCGACGGTTTTCCCCCCCGCGTTGGGGCCGCTGATCACCAGCACGTTGTGCTGTGCGTCCAGCGCGAGCGAGATGGGGACGGATGCCCCCCCCGCCCGGCGCAGGGCGTGGTCCAGAACGGGGTGGCGCGCGTCGGCCAGTTCCAGGCTGCCGTCGGTCGAGATCTGCGGCGGGGAGCAGTCGAATTCCCGGGCGAAAATGGCCTTCGCCTGGGCGACATCCAGCAGGGTGACCTGTTCGAGCAACGCCCGGAGGGAATCGGCGTTGTGACGGAGGAGGTCGGTCAGGGCGAGGAGAATGCGCGCGATTTCGATCTCCTCCTCCTCGTGGAGGCGAACGAGGTCGTTGTTCTGGTCGATGACCGACATCGGTTCCACGAACGTGGTCTGGCCGCTGGAAGAGAGCCCGTGCATGACTCCCGGGACCCGGGTGCGCGCATCGGTCCGGACCGGGATGACGAAGCGGCCGTTGCGGAAGGTGATGATCTCCTCCTGGACCGCCTGCGGCGCGGCGCGCAGGACCGATTCCAGGGTGCGCTGGATGCGGTGGCGCCGCTCGGCGATCTCGCGGCGCACGGTGCGGAGCCCGGGGCTGGCGCCGTCGTCGATTTCGCCGTTGGGCAGGACCTTGCCGTGGATCTCCTCGAGCAGGGGGCGGGTGTCCGGGACGCCGGCGGCCAGGCGCCCGAGCAGCGGGAAGCGGCCCGAGGGTTCGGCCGCGCGGATCGACTCCCGGAGCCCCTTGCCGACGGAGAGGAGCCGTTCGAGAGCAAGGACCTGGCGCGGCTCGAGCGCCGCTCCTTCGATGCGCAGCCGCTCCAGTACCGGTGCGAGGTCCTCGAGCCCCGCCAGGCCGAACCGGCCGTGCGCGTCGAGATAGTCCACGCACTCGGTGGTGAGGTGGAGGGCCGCGGTGATTTCCGTCGCGTCGGCGGTCGGGCGCAGGCGCTCGATCCGCTCCCGCCCCGGGGGAGTCTGCACGTGCCGGGCGGCCAGGAGAATCAGTGCGCCGAATTCGAGTGTTTCCAGAGTCCGTTCGTCCATGACACCCCCGCAGTCCCCAGCATCTTACGCTCCGGCGCCCTTTTCCCGAAGTCCGATTTCGCCCGGGGGGCGTGGATATAAAAGTGGCCCGCGGGCGCGTTTTCCGATAGAGTAGGGATCCTGATCCCCGTGGATCGAGGGGGTGGATGGGATGACTATGAGACCTAAGGACTTTATCGCCATTCGGGACCGGTCTGCGGAGGATCTGCTCGCGCTCCTCGACGAGGCCGTGTCGATCAAGGCGGACCCCGGGAAGTATCGCAGGCGGCTCGAGGGGAAGTCGCTGGCCCTGATCCTGGAAAAGCCGTCGTTGAGGACGCGCGTTTCCTTCGAGGTCGGCATTCACCAGCTCGGGGGCTATTCCCTCGTGCTGACGCCGGCCGAGATCAAGCTGGGGGAAAGGGAGTCGGTGCGCGACGTCGCCAAGAACCTGGAGCGCATGGTGGACGGGATCATGATCCGCACCTTCCGCCACGAGATCCTCCTGGAAATGGCCGAGGAAGCCTCGATCCCGGTGATCAACGGCCTCACCGATTTCTGCCATCCCTGCCAGGCGATGGCCGACTATCTCACGATCCGGGAAGCGAAGGGGCGGCTCGAAGGGATCAGGGTCGCCTATGTCGGTGACGGCAACAACGTGGCCCATTCGCTCATCTTCGGGGCCGTTCGCTTCGGCGTGCACCTGGCTGTAGCGCACCCGCCGGGGTATGCCCCCGATGCGGAGGTGGTTCGTTGGGCGGGGGAGAACGCGGCGGCCTCGGGCGCCCGGGTGGAAATTCACGAAGACCCGGTCGCAGCGGTCCGGGACGCCGATGTCGTCTACACGGACGTCTGGACCAGCATGGGGATGGAGGGCGAGGCGGAGCGGAGGAAAAAGGCTTTTCGTCGCTACCAGGTCAACGACACCCTGGTCAGCCACGCCCGGGGGGATTACGTCTTCATGCACTGTCTTCCCGCCCGCCGGGGGGAAGAGGTGTGCGACAGCGTCATCGATTCCCCCCATTCCATCGTGTTCCGGCAGGCCGAGAACCGCCTGCACGTCCAGAAGGCCATCCTGCTTGCACTGATGGCCTGAGCCGTCACGCCTCCATCGATTCGATGTGCCGCTGTGCGGGGACGGGAGGTCCTTCCACGCGCGGGAGGAAGACGGTGTGGACGTTGCCGATCTTGGGATCGTTCAATGTCTGGATACACCCCCCCATGCGCTCCGCGATCGTGCGGGCGGATGCGGTGCGCCGCTCCGGCTGGACCGCGCAGCCGTCGGTGCTGAAGACCAGGCGCACGTAAAGCCCCGGCTGAAGTTCGGCCGGGTGTTCCGGGACGGGCCCTGCCACCTCGATGTCCCGGGTCGCGATCGTGACGAGTCCCCCGAGCGGGAGCGCCTCGCGCGCGTTCGACATCAGGTTGCCGATCAGCTGGATCACCTCGTTGGGATCAGCCCAGACCAGCCCGAGGCGGGGCGCGAGGTCCAGTTCGAGCTTGATGTCGCTTCCAATCAGGCAGTGGAGCAGGGTGTCGTTGTCCGTCAGGATCCCGTTGAGGTCGAGAAGCTCGGGTGAGCGGTCGGTCTTGCTTGCGACCGACAGGAATTGGTCCGCGTGCCTGACCCCCCGGCCGGCCTCCCGGGAGAGGGTGTCGGCGAGGCGGCGTATCCCCTCGATGTCCCCGGCCGCCTGCTGAATGCGCTCTCCGGACTCGGCCAGGGAAGTGCAGAGATTCCTGAAGCTCTTCACCGTCGCGGCCGCGAGTTCCTCAGCTGCCTGGATGCGCCGGATTTCCTCCTCCAGCCCATGGGCGGCGGAGATATCCGTAAGTATGCGCTCCACCAGGGGCGTTTCCCCCGGCGCGGCTTCGAGGAAGGCGGCATCCTCCCGGATGCGGACCAGGTTGCCATCTCTTCCGACGGCGGTCCACTCGATATCCTCGAGCTTCCCCTCTTCGTCGAGACGGGCGGCCAGGGCGCCCTGGAAGGCGTAGATCTGGAACGGGACGCCGTCCGACGGGGAGAGCGCCGCCTCGGCGTTCGGGTAGCCGAACATCCGCGCCGCGATGTCGTTGCATTCCACGACCCGCCCCTCGCGATTGGTGCGTACGATCCCGGCCGAACGGGACAGGCGCCGGCAACTGCCGCGGTAGCGGGCGCCTTCCCGGGCCAGGGACCGGTTTTCCGACCGCAGTTCCTCGAGGAGCTTTTCCGCCTGCTCCAGCGCCTCGGCCTTACTCTGGTTCTGCTCCGAAACCCAGGCCAGGCTCGACTCCGCCTCCCGGACGGCGTTCTGCAGCTCGGCCGCGTGCTCCTTCTGCGCCTCCTCAAGCCGCTGCTCCATTTCGGCCCGCGCCGCCTGCCACCCGGCCTGCTCGTTTTGGTATCTCCCGGTCATTTCGGCCAGCCGGTCCTCGACCTCCTGGAGGCTCGACTGCAGAATGCCACGCTGTTTCTCGGCGGCCTGGAATTTCTGTTCAGCCTTCTTCTGCGCGAATTCGTACTGGGAGATCTCGGTTCGGTGCTTCTCCGCGAGCTGGGACAGGGCGGATTCGGCGCCCTCCAGGGCAGTCTGCCGCTCGGCCCGTTGATGCTCCGCCTCCCGGAGCTGGTTCTGCACCGATTCAAGCCGGCTTTCCGCCTCTCCGTACCGGGCCTCGAGCGCCGCGATCTCCTGCTGCAGTCCCGCCCGCTCGGCTTCGTGCGCCGAGGCGAGTTCCCGTGTCCCCGACTCCGTCGTGGCCAGGGCGGCTTCGAGCTCGCCGATCCGGGTTTCAGCCGCCTGCCGGCTGGTGCGGAGTTCCTCCTCGCGCATTTCCTGCGCGCGGCGTTCGGCGATATATTTTTCGGTCAGATCCCCGATCCGCGCTTGGGCGTCGCGCAGCGCCGCCTGCAGCGGCGCCCGCTGTTCTTCGGCGGCCAGGTGCTTCCGCTCCAGCTCGATTCTGGCAAGTTCCTGCTGGATGCGATTGGCGCCGGTGCTTTCGCAGAGAGCGGCATACCGTGCCGCCTGCAGGCGCAGGGAGGACTGCAGCGCATCGCTCCGTTTCTCCGTCCCTCCCTGGTGCTCTTCCAGTTGTCCATACGCGGCGGTCAGTTCGGTCAGGCGCGCCTCGGTTTCTTCAAGCGCCGCCTCCAGGGCAAACCAGGAGTTTTCCGCCTCCTTGAGCTTCTGTTCGAGGCCGGTGCGCCCCTCTTCGCTAAGGGCCAATTCGTCCCTCAGGGTTTGCTCAAGCGAAGCCCGTTCCGCCTGGGTTTCCGCGAGTTTGCGTTCGAGCTCGGCGCGCGCTTGGTCGCCGAGGGCAAGTTCGTCCCGCAGGTTTTGTTCGAGGGAAGCGCGTTCCGCCTGGGTTTCCGCGAGTTTGCGTTCGAGCTCGGCGCGCGCTTGGTCGCCGAGGGCAAGTTC
>ERZ747221.1098-NODE-1098-length-28277-cov-3.196525_pt1 | contig 28277 bp, 24 predicted proteins | sample MGYA00374949_ERZ747221 | MGnify/ENA primary metagenome ERZ747221 (study PRJEB28779, sample SAMN05720172) | bioreactor metagenome | isolation source: Anaerobic biogas reactor | place: USA:Washington, USA | collected 2015-08-08 ... | reverse complement strand
TTCGAGTTTCGTCCCGGGCCGGTCATGGCCCAGATCGTGCTCACCGACGAGATCAACCGGGCCACACCCAAGACCCAGTCGGCCCTGCTAGAGTGCATGGAGGAACGGCAGGTGACGGTGGACGAACACACCTACCACCTCCCCGAGCCGTTTCTGATCATGGCGACGCAGAACCCGATCGAGTACGAGGGCACCTTCCCCCTACCCGAGGCCCAGCTCGACCGCTTTCTGATGCGCATCAGCCTGGGTTACCCGCGCCCTGAGGAGGAGATCAGCATCCTCGACGCCCAGCAGTTCCAGCACCCCCTCGAGACGATCGAGCAGGTGGTCGAGGTCCAGGAACTCAAGGCCGCCCAGAGCGAGATCAGGCAGGTGTACGTGGATCCCCTCATCAAGGAGTACATCGTCTCTCTGGTGAACGCCACCCGCGACTATCCGGACGTGTACCTGGGCGCCAGCCCGCGCGGCTCCCTGGGCCTATACAAGACGTGCCAGGCGCTCTCGGCGCTGCAGAGCCGTGATTTCGTCATTCCGGACGACGTCAAGGCGCTGGCCGAGTCTGTCCTGGCGCACCGCATCATCGTGAGCCCCTCGGCGCGCATCAAGAACGTCGACACGCGGGCCGTGGTGCAAGAGATCCTGTCAACTCTGCCCGTACCGGGCACCCGCGTGCGCAGCGGCGCCCGCTAGACACCGCCGGCCGGAGCATCGAGGTTGCCCCGAGAGGGGCCTTCCCCCAACCTCGGCCTCCACCGCCCACCATCCTTCATCGCGCCCCGAGGCCAGGGAATGAGTTCTCGTCCGAACATCAGCGTGGATATCCATCTGCCCCGAGGCTAGGTGATGATTTTCCGTCCAGCCACCATTGCGGATATCCATCAGTGCGAGCGCCTCGACGGATCGTACGTCACGGACTATGTCTGGCAGATGGAAGAGGCCGTCACGGCCGATAGCGTCGGCGTCACGTTTCGCCGCACCCGCACCCCTCGGCGCATGGACGTGCCGTACCCACGCGAAATCCAGGACCTGTACGAGGACTGGCAGCGCAACGAGTGCTTTCTCGTGGCCGAGGAACTGGGCTCTGTCTTTGGCTATCTCGACATGACGGTGCGTCACTGGCGCTGGCATGGATGGATCGAGCACCTGGTGATCGACCGGCCGGTGCGGGATCACGGCCTGGCGACGCGGCTCCTCGAGGCTGCCGAGCGCTGGGGGCGCGGCAGCGAACTGGAGTCGATCACCATCCCCCTCCAGCCCAAAAACGACCCGGCGATCCGCTTCGTGGCACGGCGGGGGTACGCCTTTGGCGGCTTCGTCGACCGCTACTTTACCAACGGTGACATCGCGCTCCTGTTCGTACTGCGCCTGTAAGGCAATGGGTGGTCGCATGCTTTGAGAGCGGGTGGGGTTGCCGGTGACAGGTTGTACGTGCGGTTGTGGGTTTTGAGCTGTGCCGACCCCTGCACCGAACCCACAACGCACAACCTCCCAGTAATCCGAGGCTCATCGCTGGTGACACCACAGCGCGACGTGACAACATTTGACGACTGGACAGGGGGGTGCTATAATCGGTGTTAACTTCGGAGCGGTGCACCCATGCCGGGCACATGCCCTCAGCCGGCGAGCGCCTCTTCCAGGCAGCGCGTGACCAAAGCTTCGCTTGACCCGTTGCCCCAGACATGACCGTCGCTCAGTTCTTTCTCTTTTCCCTGATCTCTCCTACGCGAACGCCCTTGCGCGATTCGCATTGCTTTGGTGTGGCATAAACCTTCAATCCCCGTAGTGAACGCAATGGAGTGCAGAACGTGAATATAGTTGATCTCGAGACGCTAACTCTTACAGAGTTACGCGATATCGCGCGTACACGAGACATCTCGGGGTACAGCCGCCTCAAGAAGCAAGACCTTATCTTTCGGGTCCTGCGGTCGCAGGCCGAAGAGCAGGGGCTGATCTTTGGCGGCGGCGCCCTGGAGGTCGTCCAGGAGGGGATCGGGTTCCTGCGCAGCGATCACTTGCTGCCCGGGCCCGAGGACGTCTATGTCTCGCAGTCGCAGATTCGGCGCTTTGGCCTGCGCACCGGTGACATGGTCATCGGGCAGGTGCGCCCCCCGAAGGAATCGGAAAAGTACTTTAGCCTGTTGCGCGTCGAGGCGATCAACGGCCTCGACCCCGAGCAGGCGAAGCGGCGGCCCGTTTTCGAGCGGTTGACGCCGATCTTTCCTTTCGAGCAGTACCAGCTGGAGACGACGCGAGAGATCTATTCCACGCGCCTCATCGATATGCTCGTGCCCATCGGGCGCGGCCAGCGCGGGCTGATCGTGTCGCCGCCCAAGGCGGGCAAGACCACCATCTTGAAGCAGATCGCCAACGGCATCAGCGCCAACCATCGCGACGTGCACCTCATGGTCGCGCTCATCGGCGAGCGCCCCGAGGAGGTCACGGACATGGACCGCTCCGTCGAGGCCGAGGTGGTGAGTTCGACCTTTGACGATCCGGTGCAGAGCCACGTGCACGTGGCCGAGATGGCCCTGGAGCGCGCCAAGCGCCTCGTGGAGGTGGGCAAGGACGTGGTGATCCTGCTCGACAGCATCACCCGCCTGTCGCGCGCCTACAACCTCGTCGTGCCGCCCAGCGGGCGTACCCTCACCGGCGGCCTCGACCCGGCGGCGCTGCATCCGCCCAAGCGGTTGTACGGCGCGGCGCGCAAGCTGGAGGAGGCGGGCAGCCTCACCATCATCGCCACCTGCCTGGTGGACACCGGCAGCCGCATGGATGACATCATCTATGAGGAGTTCAAGGGCACCGGCAACATGGAGATGCACCTGAACCGCCGGCTGGCGGAGCGCCGCATCTTCCCGGCCATCGACATCCAGCGGTCGGGCACGCGCCGCGAGGAGTTGCTCCTCGAGCCGGACGTCCTGTCGCGCGTCTGGACACTGCGGCGCATGATCGATACAATTGGCGGGCTCGAGTCCGTCGAACTGATCCTTGAGCGCCTGGGCAAGACCCGGACGAACAAGGAATTCCTCGAATCCCTACACAAGGACATCTAGCCCATGTCGACCCAGACCTGGTTGCCCACGGGGCCAGCGGCGCCGCTGCCCGGTGGGCAAGAGCCTGTGCCTTGGCAAGGCTTGGCTCGGCGACTGGCTCTCTACAGCGCCGACCTCCCCAGTGTCTCACGTCAGTCCGGACATCTCGTCGTTTTGGTGTTACTTTTCGGGGCTCTGTGGCTCATCTCCCCCCTCAGCCTGCAGAGCCCCAACCTCGCGCTGCCCGAAGTGCCCGAGCCGGTGAGCGCCGACCAGGCCTCACGCGGAATCGGCGAGGCGGCGGATCCCGCGGCGGCTCAAGCAGCCGTCGGTGAGTTGGGAGTCACCGCGGCCAACTCCCAGTACCTGGAGCGCAACGCGGTGCCGCTCACGGTGCGCGCCGTGCGCGAGGTGCTCCCGGTGAGCATGCCGCAGCGCCAGGTGCGCACCTCCGTCATCGAGTACACGGTGCAAGCCGGTGATACGCCCCTGGCCATCGCGGAGCGCTTTGGCCTCAAGGGCACCAGCCTGCTGTGGGCAAACCCGGCCCTGGCTGATAACCCCGACTTTTTGCGGATCGGGCAAAAGCTGAACGTCCTGCCTGTGGACGGCGCCCACCACATCGTGACCCGCGGCGAGAGCGTCAAGAGCATCGCCACCACTTACAAGGTGGAGCCATCCGTCATCACCGGCTACCCCGGCAACGGCCTCACGGAGGATTCGGCGCTGGAGATCGGCCAGGCGCTCATCATCCCGGGTGGGGTCAAGCCCTACGTGCCCAAGCGTGTAGTGGCCTCGACGGCGGCCAGCGTGCCCGCCCCGCGCGACGCCAAGACGGGGTCCGGTCGCTTTGCGTGGCCCATGAGCGGCCGCATCAGCCAGCGCTTCTGGGCCGGCCACAACGGCCTCGACATCGCCAACAAGAGCGGCACCGCCATCGTCGCGGCGGATGCCGGCTATGTGGCGGTGCTCCAGTCGAGTCGCAGCGGCTACGGCAACATGATCGTCGTCGACCACGGCAACGGCTATCAGACCCGCTATGCGCATTTGAGCGCCTTTTACGTCGAGGCGGGCCAATCGGTGAACAAGGGCGACACCATCGGCCTCTGTGGCAGCACCGGCAACTCGACCGGCCCTCATCTCCACTTTGAGGTCATCATCAACGGGGTGCGCTACAACCCGCAGAACTATTTGCCCTGATGGCATGGCAGCTAGAAGCGGGGCGCCGTCCGCGCGGACGGCGCCCCTTTTTCGTGTATCTCAGCCGACCACCTTGGGCGGCGGCCCCACGATGGGTGTGATCGGCGGGTTCTCGGCCGCCGGCGGCTCGACGGTGGCCGACGGCTCCAGGGCGCCGGGCGTCTCGGTCGGCGCGGCAGTCGGGGGCGGCGGCTCGCCCCCCTCCGGCGTGGGCACCGGCGCGTCGGTGGGTGCCGCCGCGGGCGGGGCCGCCGCAGGCGGTTCCACCGTCGGTGGGGGCGGCGATGTCGGCGTGAGGGCATCGGTGGGCGACGCCTCGACAGTGGGGCTCGGCGTTGCCGTGGGCGCCGCGGTCGGTGGAATGGAGGTCTCTGTGGGCGCCGGCGTGGCATTGGCGATGCGCAGCGCCGTACGCGCCTCGTGCACCGCGCCAGATGCGTCGGTCACCAGCAGGCGCAGCGTGTACTCGCCGTCGGGCAGGCCATGAGTGTCTAGACGGGCCAGCAGGCCGTCAGGCACCGGCGTCGTCACCTCGCCGGTGACCGCCCCCCACGCCTGCGGATCGTTCCCCATGCCGTACTCGATCACATAGCGGCTGAAATCGGGGACGTCGGCAGCGCCCTGCACGTCGATGACGCCCGAGGCCACCAGCGGCGCCTCGATGCGCACCCGCGCCGGCGGCAGGTGCACACCGCACGGCTGGCGTGGCGGTATCTCCAGCCCCCTAGCCCGTGCCCACTCGTCCCACTCGGGGCCATAATCCTCGAACACCTTTTCCGTGACCCCGTCGGCGGGGCAATGGTCGCCCGCCACCTGCCCCGACTCGTTGCAGATGCGCACGCGCCGGTGCACGGGGCACACGTCCCCCTCGGGCAGGGCGTCGGAGAGGACCAACTCCATGCGGCCCGGCGGGCAGAGGTCGGTGCGGGGATGCCCAGAGACGGGGCACACCTCTACCTCGGCGATCCCCTCGGGCCGGACGAATGCGGCGGGCGGGCGGCCGCCCAGGGCGCGCTCCATCACGTCGTGCCAGATGGGCCCCGCTCCGCGCGCGCCGGAGAGCCGGTTCGTCGGGGCGTTGTCGCTGTTCCCCACCCACACCCCCACCACGAGGTCGGGGGTGTAGCCCACCGTCCACCCGTCGCGGTAATCGTTCGTCGTGCCCGTCTTGACGGCGGCCGGGAAGGGAAGCTCGAGGGCGTTGCCGCGGCCAAAGGCGGGCACCCGCGCCTCGTTGTCGGCCAGGATATCGCTGATGAGATAGGCGTGGCGCGGGTCGAGCACCCGCTCGCGGGAAGGGTCGTCCTCCGCCTGGAGGACGTTGTCGCTCTGATCCTCGATGTGCAGGATGGTGCGCGGCGCCGCCCGCTCCCCGCCGTTCGCCAGGGCGGCGTAGGCGCCGGTCATCTCGAGGAGCGTCACCTCCCCGCCGCCCAGGGTCAGCGACAGACCATAGTCGAGGCGCGTCAGCGAATGGATGCCGAGGCGCTCGGCCATCTCCAGGAGGCCGGGCAGGCCCACCTGCTGCAGCGCCCACACGGCGGGGATATTGCGCGAGTTGGCGAGGGCAGCGCGCAGCGACATGGGCCCCCAGAACTTGCCGTCGTTGTTCACCGGCCGGTAGGGAGGGTTGGCGCCGTCGGGGAAAGAGGTCTCGACATCCATGAGCATGGTCGCCGGACCCCAGCCGCGCTGCTCCATCCCCACGAGGTAGGTGAGTGGTTTGATGGTCGAGCCGGGCTGCCGGGGACGCGTGGCCACGTTCACCTGGCCGCTGATGGCGCCGTCCCAAAAGTCGGCGCTGCCCACCATCGCCAGGATGTCGCCCGTGCGCGGGTCCATGGCCACCAGCGCGGCGTTGGAGGCGCCCTGTTCGCGCAGCGCCGGCATCCGCTCGGCGATGACCTCCTCCGCCTGGCGCTGCAGGTCCAGGTCGAGGGTGGTATAGACCTGCAGCCCCCCCTTGTAGAGCACCTCGGCGCCGTAGCGCGCCTCGAGTTCCTCGCGCACGTGCATCACCATGTGAGGCGCTTCCATGGTTATGGTCGGCGACTGGAGGCTCAGCGGCTCCTGACGGGCCGCCTCCTCCTCGGCGCGCGTGATGTACCCTCGTTCTCGCATGAGGCGCAGCACGGTGGCGCGCCGGCCGATGGCGGCGTCAGGATCCGTATACGGGTCGTAGGCCACCGGCGATTGGACGAGCCCCACCAGCAGCGACGCCTCGGGCAGGGTGAGTTGCGAGACCTCCTTGCCAAAATAGGTCTCGGCCGCCGCGCCGATGCCATAGGCCAGGTTCCCGAAATAGACCTCGTTGAGGTAGACGGCCAGGATCTCGGTCTTTTCATAGCGGCGCGTGATCTCGGCCGCCAGGATCGCCTCTTTGACCTTGCGCTCCACCGACGTCTCGTTGGTCAAAAAGAGGTTCTTGACCAGTTGCTGCGTGATGGTGCTGGCGCCCGAGACGATCTCGCCCTGGCGGAGGTCGTCGTACAGGGCACGGGCGATGGCCAGCGGGTTGAGGCCGGGGTTCGAGAAAAAGGTGGCATCCTCGGTAGCCACCGTGGCGTCGATCACCACCTGGGGCAGCTCATCGTAGCGCACGATGGTGCGCCGGCCGCCGTAGGGATCGAACACCTCATAGAGCACGCGGCCATGGCGGTCCATGATCTTGGTGCTCTTGAAGAGGGCGCTGCGCCGCACCATCTCGTCGGGGAGGGGAAGGTCGCGCGCATAGTAGGCATAGACGCCCAACCCCGCCAGGGCGGCCAACAACGCCAGCAACACGACGATCAGCAGGCCCGTGACGACCCCCTGGCCGATGATGCTGAGGGCGGATGCCCCGGCGCCCGGCCCGGAGCGCGGTCGCCGCCCCCGCTGGTGGGGATCGAGAGGAGGATCCAAAGAGAACGGCTCTCTCGGCACGTTATTCATGGCATTCCCGTTGCCGGCGCCGCGCCGGAACGACCGGCGCGGCGCCCGATGGTATCGTGTGCGGGTTGAGACGGTACGAGCGAAAGTGGTCGCCCTACCCCCTCCCGCAGGCCGGCGAAACGCAGTGCGTTTCACTCCGACCATCGGGAGGACATGCCGCGCTATCGTAGGGGCGACCGGCGGGTCGCCCACCCGTCGGCAGCGGGTCGCCCGCCGGCCGGCGGCGGGTCGCCCACCCGTCGGCAGCGGGTCGCCCACCCGTCGGCAGCGGGTCGCCCGCCCGTCGGCAGCGGGTCGCCCACCCGTCGGCGGCAGGTCGCCCACCGGCCGGCAGCGGGTCGCCCGCCGGCCGGCGGCGCCTACGACGTCGCGATGGGCGACCGGCCGGTCGCCCCTACAGCATCGCGGGCGAGATCGGGATGATCCGCGTAGATCAGCGTTCCATCAGCGGCATCTGCGTGCCATCAGGCTCCCTCTGGACGTCACCCCGCGTCGTTGGGTTCCGTCATCGCACGGTCATACAGGCCGGCCCGCCGCAGGTCCTCCAGGTCCACAAAGCGCCGGATCGTGCCGTCGCCCACGGCCCAGATGCCGCTGGCAAAGTGCTCGATAAAGTAGCGATCGTGCACCACCGCCAGAACCGTGCCCTCAAAGGCCGACAGCGCCTGCTCGAAACTCTCACGCGAGGGGATGTCCAGGTGGTTGATCGGCTCGTCCAGCAACAGCAGGTTGCACCCTTGTAACACCAGGGTGCCCAAAGCGAGGCGGGCGCGCTCGCCATAGCTCAGCCGCCCCACGGGGACGAATACCTCGTCCCCCTGAAAGAGGAAAAAGTGTAGGAAGCTGCGGGCGTCCGTCTCGTCCAGCGGCGCGGTGCGGCGCACCGTCTCCAGAGGCGTCAGGTCCCAGTCCAGCAACTCCTGCTCCTGGGAAAAGTACCCCAACCGCACGTTGGCACCCAGGCGCACCGTGCCCTCATCCGGCGCCTCGCGGCCGCTGATGAGGCGCAGCAGCGTCGTCTTGCCCGCGCCATTGGGCCCCACCAGCGCCAGGCGTTCGCCGCGCCGCAGGATGAGGCGCACCTCGGAAAAGAGGGTGCGCCCGTCGTACCCCTTGGCCACCCCGTCCAGCGTCACCACGTCCTGCCCCGAGGGGGGCGTGTTCACGAAATCGAGCTTCATCGTCCAGGCGTCGCCCCGCGGCCTTTCGATATAGTCCTCGGATTCGATCAGCCGCTCGATGCGGCGCTGCCGGATGACGGCCTGGTGCGCCACCTTGCGGGCCCTCTTGCGATAGTAAAAGTCGATCGTGGAGTGCTCGATGGCGCGAGCCTGCCCCTTGAGCTGGCGCACCGCGCTCTGGAGCTTGCCGATGCGCTCCTGCTGCTCGGCGTACTCTTGCAGGAGACGCTCCCGCTCGCGCTCCTTGGTGCGGGCATACTCGCTATAGCTCCCCGCGTAGGCCGACACGGCATGGGTCGCGGGATCCATCTCGAGGATGCCCGTGACGGTGCCGTCCAGGAAGGTGCGGTCGTGGGAGACGAGCAGCATCCCGCCCTCGTAGCCGCGTAGGTACTCCTCCAGCCACTGCAGGGCGGTGATATCCAGGTGATTGGTGGGCTCGTCCAGGAGGAGAAAGAGGGGCCGGTCGAGGAGGAGCCGCGCCAGCCCGAGGCGCGTCTTTTGCCCGCCGCTGAGGATGCGCACCGGCGTCTCGGGCTCTACGTGGGCCAGCCCCAACCCCGCCAGCACCCGCGCCATGAGGTGTTCCGGCAGGAGGAGCGTCGGCTGGCTCAGCCGCTCCAGGGCGGCGGCGTACCCGGCCTCCAGCGCGTCGGTGGGCTCGCCCCGCGCCGCGGCGGCCGCCATCTCGCCTGCCAGGCGCTCCACGCGGGCGGCCAGCGCGTCGGGATCGCTGTCGCTGGCGCCGGCCAGCACGTCGCGCACCGTGTCATCGGGGCCATAGTCGATGGCCTGGGGCAGGTAGCCCACCCGCTCGCGGGGCACATCGTAGCGGGCGCTGCCGGTATCGGGCACGTCCTGCCCCGCCAGGATGCGCAACAGCGTCGTCTTGCCGCAGCCGTTGGGCCCCACCAGCCCCACGCGCTCGCCGGCGTTGACGACGAAACTGGCCTTCTCAAAGAGCAGGTGGTCGCCGTAGGCCTTGGAAAGATCGGAAACGTGCAGCATAGGATTCACTCCCTGGTAACCGGGAGGGCGGCGCGCCGTGCGCGCCTCGGCCATACTCCCCGGGTAGATGCCATCGCGTGGGGGGCATGCCCCCGGCCGTCATCCTGCGCGTTTCCACTCTGTCAGTCATCCGATCCCCCTCCACCATTCAGGTGGCTGCCCGCCAGATGGCAGGTGTCGTTGAGGCCCACGAGGCGCGCGCGCCCGTTGGCCAGTTCCACGATCGAAAGCGAGGCGTTGCTCAACCGGAACGGTCCGGGCCGGTCCGCCGGCAGCCCCACGAGGCGACACAGCACCGCGCCGAGGGCGCCGCCGTGGCTCACCACGACCACCGTTTGCCCGTCGGTGTACTGCGCGCGATAGTCGTCCAGCGCCTCGCGCACCCGCTGGGCGAGGGCCTCGCGCCCCTCCTCGCCCGGGATGGGCACGAACGTCTCGCCGTCCCGGGCGCGCAGCTCCTGCAGGCGCGGAAAGCGCTCGCGCGCCTCATCCATCGTTAGGCCGGTGAGCATACCGATGTGATACTCCCGCAGGCGGGGATCGGGGATCACGTCCACCGACAGCGCCTGAGCGACGCATTCGGCCGTCTGTAGCGCCCGCCCCTGGGGGCTCGAATACACCGCGTCTACCGCGCCACACTCGCGCCGCAGGCGCTCCGCCAGGCGCCGCGCCTGCTCCAGGCCCCGCTCCGTGAGGGGGTACTCCTCCCGCCCCTGGAAGCGGTTCTCCGCGTTGCCCAGCGATTCTCCGTGGCGCACCAGCAACAGCCGCACGCTCCATCCCTCCGCATTGGTGTTCGTGTGTCTCCACCTCCCGGAGGCGCCCCTTCGGGAGGCGGGTGTGGTGCTCAGTCTTCCGCGGCCTCCCGTGCCTGGGCCGCGCCCGGGTTCAGGTAGGGCTCGAGCTGGCGCTCCAACTCGGCGGCGCCCAGGAACCAGGCCACGTGCATCCCCAGCGAGGCCGCCGCAGCCACGTTCTCGGCGCGGTCGTCGATGAACACCACCTCGCCCGCCTCGAGGCTGAGCCGCCTCAACAGCTCCTCATAGATGGCGGCGTCGGGCTTGGCCACGCCCACCCGCGCCGAGTTCACGATCGCCTCAAAGCGGTCGGCGACGCCATAGCGCTCCGCCAGCAGCTCCTCCATGGCGTCGGTGGCGTTGGTCAACATCGCCACGCGGTAGCGCTCCCGCGCCCGGTCGACGAGGGCCAGCACGCGAGGATCGATCTCCCACGTCTCCCAGATCTCGGCGCGCAGCCGGTCGGCGTCGGCCCCGTCGGCCAATCCCAGCCCCTCGGCGGCCCGCCGCCAGAACGCGACATCCGTGATGGCGCCCCGCTCCGCCTGCCGCCAGAGGTCGCCCATCCAGAGGTGGCGCTCCAGCGCGCCCTCATCCAGGCCCAGGCGCCCCTCCCAGCGGCGGTAGGGAGAGACGTCGCCGTTGCGCAGTAGCACACCGCCGCAGTCGAACACGATTGACTTGATCCCCATAGCCCTCTCAGTCTCAGCGACACGCCCGCGGTAGGCGCGCCGCGCATTGGTGCCTGGCACGAAAACGCGCCGTGGGGTGTCCACGGCGCTTCTGATTCCCTGCCCAAGGCAGCAAAAAGCCGTAGATGCCCATACGTCCCCGCGTGGGCGCCCACGGCTGCATGTCGATTACAGAGGCAATGGGCGCACCATCACAAAGAGCGCGTCAGTCCCGTGTCGGTGGTCATCCCATGTCCTCCCAGTTCGCGTACAGCCGAATCACTGAGCGCGATTATAGCCCCGCCGGGGGCGCGTGTCAAAGCGCCCTGCGCCGCACCAGCACCACCCGCGTGCCCCGTCCGCTCGGCAGGCCGTACTTGCCCCCCTGCTCTTCGATGTGCGGCGCCAGCACGCGCTCCAAATCGGCGCGACGCTCCACGGGCAGGCCGTGAAACCCCTGCACCCAGTCCACCACCTCGTCGGGCGCATCGAAGGTGTGAATCGGCACGTCCGCGGGGTGGACGGTGTAGCTCAGGCCCAGCTCGTCCAACACCCCCAGGAGATCGTCGTGGTCGGGCATGTTGGGCTGCGGCTCGACGCGCCCCAACAGCATGGTCTGCACGTCGCGCGACCAAGCCCGCGTGCGGGCGTTGGACCACATGACGATGGCCAGCATCGCCGCGTGGACCGCCACCTCGCGCAGCACGTCGTCGATGCGCTCGATGCCGCCCAGCACGTTGGCGGCCAGCGCCAGGTCGTACGTCTCGAGCCGCGGGAGATAGTCCTCGATGGTGCTCTGGACGATGGTCAGGTCGGCGCGCTCGCCGGTATTGTCGGGCACAATGTTCTCGCGCAGAAGCCGGACCATGAACGGCGAGGGCTCCACGGCCACCACGCGTGCGCCATCGCGCAGCAGCAGCCGCGTATAGGCCCCGGGGCCGGGCCCGATCTCCAACACGCGCCCCCTCACGTAGGGCCGGACAAAGCGGTAGGTGTGGCTGCGGTCGCTCTGCCCGGCAAAGCGGTTGAACCACGCGGCGCGGTCCGCATCCCAGTGGCGGGCGCCGGTGGATTCCCCCTCCCGCTCGCGGGCAGCCCGCGCCGCGCGCACCTTGGCCTTCCAACGGTCGATGGCGGTCAGCATATCTTTGAACCTGCTCCTTCTATGCATAGGCGGTTGCAGGTGACAGGTTGCAGGTTACAGGCTTCAGAGTGTCCACCCCCTGAAGCCTGTAACCCGCAACCTGTCACCTGTCACCTCCCCCACCCACAGCCCCTACAGGCGCACTTGACGCCATCAGCGTGAAAGGCGCGGATTGCTTAGCGACTCCAGCCCGATGCCGACGAGCGCCAGGGCGAGGCAGGCCAGGGTGATGGCCAGCCCCGGCGGCAGCGCCCACCAGGTCCACACGTCGGTGATGAACAGGGCGGGATAGCGCGTGGCGTGGGAGAGGGTCATCCCCCAGGTGCGCGCGGTGGGGTCGCCCAGCCCGAGGAAGCTGAGCCCCGCCTCCGCCACGATCACGTGTTGCGTCTCGGCCACCAGCCGCACGAAAGCGATGGGCGCGGCGGAGGGCAGCAGATGCCGCAGGAACACGCGGGTGCTGCTCGCGCCGGCGGCCTCGGCGGCGATGGCGTACTCCTGACCCTTTTCCGTCAGCATCCGCGCGCAGACGATGCGCGCCACCGGCGGCCAGCCAAAGAGCGCGAAGAACAGCAGCAGCGAGCCAAAGCCGGGACGTACAAAGGCGGCCATCAGCACGATGAGCGGAAAGCGCGGCACCGCCAGGAACACGTCCACCAGCCGCATGATGGGTGGCCCGGCCCGTCGACAGTACCCCGCCAGCGCCCCCAGCACCGTGCCCAGGGCCGTGGCCGCCAGCGCCGCCAGGGCGCCCAGCGCCAGCGAAAAGCGCGCCCCCTGCAGCCACTCGCGCCACAGGTCGTACCCCATGTCGTTGGTGCCCAAGGGGTGTTGGCGCGATGGGGGCTGCAGCGGCGCGAACATGGCCCCCGCCTCGTGGGGCGACAGCCACGGCGCCAGGACGGCCAGCCCGACCAGCATCCCGAGGATGCCGAGCCCGACCAGTGCACCCGGCTGCCGGCGAAACCGCGCCCATCCGCGTCGCACCATCATGCCCGCGCCCGCAACCGTGGATCGAGCGCGCTATAGAGGAGATCCGCCAGCAGGTTCGCCCCCAACACCGACAGCATCGTCACCAAAAAGGCGCCCTGCAGCAGGGGATAGTCGCGGCTGACGCTCGCCTCAACGATGGCCGCCCCCATGCCGGGGTAGGCAAAGGCGACCTCCACCATCATGGCGCCCATCACCACGTGCCCCAGGCGCACGGCCACCAGGCTCAACACGGGGAGCAGGGCGTTGGGCAGGGCGTGCCGGAACAACAGGTGGCGTTCGGTCAGCCCCTTGGCGCGGGCCACGGTGATGTAGGGATCGCCCAACACCTGCACCAGGGCGCCCCGCGTGAGATAGTAGACATCGGCCAGGCTGGTCAGCACGAGTGCGGCGACCGGCAGCACCATGTGCCGCGCCACGTCCAGCGCCTGCACGTGCCAGGCCGCCCCCAGCGATGCCGCCGAGCGCGCCCCGCCCAGGGGCAGGGCGCGCAGCTTGACGGCAAAGGCCACGATCAGCAGCATGGCCAGCACGTAGGAGGGGAACGACCCTAGCCCCAGCGTCGCCGCCAGCAGGCCCGAATCGAGGGCGCTGCCCCGCCGCCAGGCCGAGACCGCCCCCAGCACCAGGCCGAGCGTCACGTACAGCGCCGTCGCCACCCCCACCAGCAGCAGCGTCCACCGCAGCCGAGCCGCCAGCACCTGCACCACCGGCGCCTTGTACGAGATCGACCAGCCGAGATCGCCGCGCGCCAGCGCCGCCAAATAGTCGCCGTACTGCGCCGCCAGGGGCTTGTCCAGGCCATAGTATGCCATCACCGCATCGCGCTGCTCCGCGCTGAGCGGCACCGGCATGGCCTGCGGATTGTCCAGCTGTGCCAGGGGATTGCCGGGGATCATCCGCGGCAGGAAAAAGTTGAGCGACAGCACCACCAGGATGGTGGCCAGGTACTGGCCGGGCCTCAGGCGCACGGGCGTCTCCGATAGCGTTGCGACAAGGGGCGATGCCTCATGGGCGCGGCATGAACATCAGCTTGTTCTGCGCCATGGGAATGCCGCCGTCCACCCCCTCGAGGGTGTAGAACGGCTCTACGACGCCGGGGCGATAGACCTCCCACATGAGGGGGTGCCACAGCGCCAACACCGGCAGCTCGGTGGCGACGATCTCTTGCATCGTCCAGGCGTAGCCGCGCCGCGCGTCGTTGTCCACGGCGCGCGTCGAGGCCTCATAGGCCGCGTCGTAGGCCCGATCACTCCACACCGCCCGCGGCGCCGGCTCCTCCATGTCGGGGTTGGCGGTGCCGCCGTGCCCGGTGATGAGCAGGTCATAGTTCCCCTCGCGCAGCAGGCCGTCCACCGTGGCCTGGTCGCCCGTCTGCACGGTGATCGCCATGCCGGCGCCCCGCAGATGCCCCTGGATCAGCTCCGCCTCGCGGGCGTACGTCTCGGTGGTCACCAGGGTCAGAGCCGGCGAGGTCACGCCCGCTTCGGCGAGCAGCGCCCGCGCCCTATTGACGTCGTGGGCGTAGGCGGGCAGGTTCGGGTTATGCCAGGTCGTGCCGGGGGACAGGATCCCCAGGCTGGCGACGATGGCGCCGCCCATCTGCGCCTTGTCGACGAGTTCCTGCCGGTCGACGGCGTGGGCGATGGCCTGGCGCACGCGGCGGTCGCCCAGCGGCGAGCGCTGCGGGTTCATGTACAGCTTGAGCGCCCAGTGGTTGGGCCCCTCGGCGATGCGGTAGGCGTCACTGCCCGCGAACTGCTCCACCGAGGCGATCCCCTTGCCCGAAAAGCTCGCCTCGTCGACGTCGCCCGAGAGCAACGCCAGGGCGGCATCCCTTACCTTGATAAAGATCAGGCGGTCGACGGCCGGCTTCCCCAGAAAGAAATCGGGGTTGGCGTTATAGACGTAGCGCCCCTCCTCCTTGTTGTACTCTTGGAGGACAAAGAGGCTGCTGCCCACAGCGGCCTCGGCGTCGAGCTTTGTCGCGGGGTCCTCCACCGACTCCCAGATGTGCGCGGGAAGGATGGGCACGGAGCCAAAGAGGTCGGTGAGCAGGCCGGCGGTCGGCTCGGACGTGCGGATGACGACGCCTGCGCCGTCGTCGGTGGCCTCAGCCGACGCCACGCGCTGCAGCGGCCACCCCCACGTGATCATCCCCTTCTCCTGCGCCTCTTTCAGGTAGAGGTAGGAAAAGGCGACGTCCTCGGCCGTCAACCGCTGCCCGTCGTGCCAGGTCACATCCTGACGCAGGTGGAAGGTCCATGTAACGCCATCCTCCGCCACCGCCCACTCTTTGGCGAGCCAGGGGATATGCCCTTCCGCATCCTTCCAGATCAGCGTATCGAACAGGTAGGACATGCGCATGTATCCCGGGCCCCGCGGATACATGGCAAAGGGCGTGGGATAGCCCCAGTCATCCCCGGGCATGGTCCAGACCACCCGCTCGTTCGCGGCCGCCGGCTCCGGCGTGACGCTCGGGGAGGCCGCCTCGCGCAGCGCCGCGTCGGGCACGCAAGCCACCATCACCATGACGAGCGCCACCAGCCCCAGAAGCGTACCGCGCCCTCTCAATCGCATACAACCTCCCATTGCGCCATCAACGCCGAAACCGGGTGACGGACGCCTAGCACCGTGAATGCTCGGGCCCGTAGCAGGCGGGGCATAGGGGCCGGCCGTCGCGCAGGCGGACGCGCGCCTCCATCACCCCCTCGCCGCAACCGCTGCACTGCACGGTGCGAAAGAGGCGCGCCGGCCCCGGCAAGGGGGCGTCCACCCACTGCACGTCAAAGAGTGTCTCGGCCGGCAGGGTCTGCAGGCGCTCGATGGAGAGGCGCCGGCGCTCCTCCTCCGACAGGTCGCCGTCCTCGTCGCGCGACAGCGCCCCGTAGCGCAGCGCCACGCGCACCATGCGACCGTCGGAGCGCCGCCCGAAGGAGAAGGCCTGCTTGCCCCAGTCGCGCAGGATGAGGTTGCCCTTCCCGATGGTGCAGCCGGTGAGCACCTGCACCGCGTCCACCCCGCAGGCGTCGGTCTCGGCCACGGCGACGAGTTCCTCGTCCGCGGCGCGCTCCACGTCCAGCGCGTGGAGCCCGATGAGCGCGGCCCGAAAACCGATCGTCAGCCCGGGGCAATAGTGCCCGTGAAACGCAATCGCCTGATCCAACAGCAACTTTTCGTCCACCGTGACTCCTTCAGGTGTATTTGCAACTCGGTTGCATTGACAGGGCAAATGAAAGCGGGACACAGGCTAGGCGGCGGTACGCGCGCCTAGCGCGCAGTGCTCGCAGACCCCATAGAGCGCATGGCCGGCCAGGTCCACGGCAAAGCCGCTGCGCTGCGCCAACTCGCGTTGGAGGTTGACGGCCAGCGCCGGGTCCAGGTCGAACAGCTTGCCACAACGGCGACAGATGAGATGGCCGTGACGCCCGTGCAGGGCGAGTTCGTACTGAGAGCGGCCATCCTCACAACGCATCTCGCGGATCAGGCCCAGCGCCTGAAAGAGGTCAAGGTTGCGGTAGACGGTGGTCTTGTTCACTCGCCAGGTGGGGTGATCGCGTTGGATCGCCTCGAGGATGTGCTCGGCACAGGTGTGGTCGTTGGCATCGAGGAGGGCGTCGTAGGCGGCCCGTCGCTGGGGGGTGACAGCATAGCCGCCGGTGCGCAACGCCTGTCGTAGGCGCGCCATCTCGGAGCGCCTAACCTCCGAGGAAAGGGGTTCTCTGGCGGTGGCGGATCCCTGGCACATGGTTCGCTCCCTTCTCCTGGATGCAACTCGGTTGCATTCTAGCGGAAACAGGGGCGCCGTCAAGCGTGCCAACACCGTCCACTCCATTCACGCTCTTGACGTCGCCACACGCCCATGCTATACTCTCTATACCCCTACGGGGTATAGAGGATGGTTCGCACAGGGGAGGGACGATGGCAGATACTGAGGTCAAGTCGTTGGTCGTAACGGTGCTGGGCAATAGCGAGGGTGAGATCTGCCGGGGCGGTTGAGGGCCGCGACGGTCTTCGGAGGAGACCACCGAATTCACCCGGGCATACCTGGGACGTCTCTACGGCGATCGCGTACGGGTCGAGTATCTCGACGCGGCCCGGCCGGCCGATCAGCAGCGGGCCAAGGCCCTGCTGGAGCGCGTGTCGGGTCGCTACATGTTCTACCCGATGGTGTTCATCGGCGACGAACTCAAAATGGCGGGCTCGGCAGAGTACTATGAGGTGCTCTATGCCGTGCGCGAGGCTCTCAGCGACGAGCAGAAATAACAACGGGGCGCCCCGAGGGGCGCCCCGCTTCTGTATGCCGCGTCGTCAGCCGGCGCATCCGGGACAGCCGTCCGCGCCATCCCCCTTGGCGCCGTCCGCCTTGCCCTCGGCCGCCTCGGCCTTGATGCGTTCGGCGTAAGCGTCGAGCTGGGCCTGCACGCGGGCAAACACCGTCCCCTCGGGGTAGTTGCCGTCCTCGTCGGGCTCGCCCGCGGGGATGCCCGTGAGCAGCTCGATCCCCTCTCGGACGTCGGACACAGCATACACGTGGAACTGTCCCGCCCGCACCGCCTCGACCACCTCGTCGCTGAGCATCAGGTGGCGCACGTTGGACGCCGGGATGAGCACCCCCTGATCGCCCGTCAGCCCGCGCGCCTTGCACACGGCATAGAACCCCTCGATCTTGTGGTTCACGCCGCCGATGGCCTGCACACACCCCGACTGGTCCACCGAGCCGGTGACGGCCAGGCTCTGCCGGATGGGCACGTCGGCCAGACTGGAGAGGATGGCATACAGCTCGGTGGACGAGGCGCTGTCCCCCTCCACCCCGGAATAGTTCTGCTCGAACGTCAGGCTAGCCGACATGGACAGCGCCCGCCGCTGCGCGAAGCGGCTGGACAGGTAGGACGCCAGGATGAGCTGCCCCTTGTCGTGGATCGGCCCGCTCATCTTGACCTCACGGTCGATGCTCACTACCCCGGAACGCCCCAAGAAGGTCTTGGCGCTGATGCGCGACGGCATCCCAAAGGTAAAGCCGGCCATCTGCATAACCGATAGGCCGTTCACCTGCCCTACCACCATCCCCGACGTCTCGATGCGCATGACGCCGTCGGTGATCGATTCGATATAGCGCTCCGCCACTCGGTCGAGGCGGTAGCGCCTCTCCTCCACCGCCTGCCGCACGTCGGCGGCGCAGACCACCGCACGGCCGTTACGGCGCGCCCAGAGGGCGGCCTCGCGCGTCAGGTCCGCCACGTCGGCGAAACGGGTGGTGAGGCGATGCTGGTCGTCGGCCAGGCGGGCCGACTCGTCGACGAGGCGCGCCACGGCGGTGGCGTCGAACGGCAGCAGCGCCTCGCGACGGCACAGGTCCCCCACAAAGGCAGCATAGTCGTCCAGTACCGCGTCTTCGCGCTTGATGCTTGCCCCGAACTCGGCGCGCACCTTGAACAGCTCGCGGAAATCCTCGTCGTAGGCATACATGAGGTGGTAGAGCATCTCGTCGCCGATGATCACCACCTTGACGTCCAGGGGGATCGGCTCGGGCTCGAGCGTCACCGTGGCCACCAGCCCATAGACCTGGGACATCTCCTCGATCTTGATCTGGCGGTTGCGTAGGGCGCGCTTGAGGCCGTCCCACGCCGCGGGGTTGCTGAGAAGGTTCTTGGCCTCGACCACGAGATAGCCGCCGTTGGCGCGGTGCAGGGCGCCGGCGCGTATCTGGGTAAAGTCGGTGACCATGGCGCCGAACTCGGCGCGGTGCTCGATGCGGCCGACGAGGTTATAGTAGGTGGGGTTGTCCTCCACCACTACCGGTGCGCACTCGCCCAGGCACACCTCGGCCAGCACATTCACCTTGTAGTGGTCGATCCAGTGGTCCGTCCCCTGGGGCACGGGGAAGGGGAGCCGGGGCTGCTCTCCGTCGGGCACAAAGCGCGCGGCATTGTCCACCACATCCTTGCGCACCGCCTGCAGGTACTCGACGACCCGCGGGCAGTCGGCAAAGCTCTCGCGGATCTCGGCCATCAACTGGTCGACGACAAAGCCGGCGATCTCGTGGGTGATGTCGTCGAGCGACTGCTTGCCCGTGCGATCTAGCTCGCGCGTGCGCCGCATGGCGTTGTCGAACTGCTCCTGCAGCTCGGCGCGGTGCGATTCGTAGCGCTTTTTCTCCTCGGGGTCGAGCTTGTCATACTCCTCGGCCGACAGCACCTGACCCTCACGCATGGGCGAGATGGTCAGGCCGGTCTGGGAGCGGATGAGGGCAAAGCCCCGCTCGTTCAGATACCGCTCCAGCGCCTCGAGCATCTCGCGCTGCCGTTGCTGCAGGTCGAGGACGATCTCGCGACGCCGCTGCTCGAAGTACTCTCCCTCGAAGGCGCGCGGTATCTCGCGCTGGAGCTGCTGCTCCAGCGCATCCATCTGGCGGCTCAGTTGCACGGTCCGGCCGGCCGGGACGCGAATGGCGTGGGGCCGCCGGGGATCCTCAAAGTTGTAGACGTAGCACCACTCGCCGGGGCCGGGGCGGTCCTGGGCGCGCTCGTTGAGGAACCGTCGCACGGCGGTGGTGCGCCCCGAGCCCGCCGCGCCCATGGCATAGATGTTGTAGCCGTCCCCGGGCATATCGATGCCAAAGTCGATGGCGCGGACCGCCCGTTCCTGGCCGATGACGTGCCCCAGGGGCTCCAGGTCGTCGGTGGTGGTGAAGCGGAACAGGCCGGGATCTGTGGTACGGCGCAGCCGATCGACGGGCAGCCCCAAGTAGTGGTCGCTCACGGTTCACACCTCGCGTCAGGTATGTGGTGTACTAGACAGGTGGGATCCAGCGACGAGCCACAGCTCGCCGCCGGTGTTCGCAGGGAACAGCAGCCGAGAAGGCAAGCGCCAGGCTCGGCAGGTGCCGCATTGTAGCATCGTCACCCGGGAGGGTCAACGCATCGCCACGCGCTGCTTAAGGGTACCGCGAGAGATGTAGCTGGTGCGCGCGTAGACGCTTGACCCACTCGCTTCTTGCCGCTACAATGGATCGGCGAATGTCGCCAATACGAGAGGAGCTGTCAACGCGATGAGCACTTCCGACAACCCGATCCACGACATCCTACGCACCGCCATCCAGCGCGAGATCGACGCATACACCCTATACACCAACGCCGCCAAGATGATCGATACGCCGCACGCCCAGGACATCCTGAAGGACCTCGCAGCCCAGGAGGTGGGGCACCGCAACAAGCTCGAGGCGCTGCTCAAGGGCAACGTCTTCCGGGTCATCTCCAAGGGGCAACAGCAGCAGGTGGTCGACTTAAAGATCACGGATTACCTCGTCGAAGAGCCCCTGTCGCCCGACTCTGACTTTCAGGACATCCTCATCGTGGCGGGCAAGCGCGAGAGCGCCAGCCACAGCCTCTACGCCTCACTGGCCAAGGTGAGCGAGGACGCGGACACCACCAAGCTGTTCGAGTATCTGGCCAATGAGGAGCTAACGCACAAGCATCGCGTCGAGTCGCTCTACGACGAGATCGTCTACAAGGAGAACTAGGCGGCGCGGGGCGGCAGCACCCCGGCCATCGCTCACATCGACCACGTGAAGGAGTGGCCCGCAATGACCAAGTGGGAGTGCCTCGTGTGTGGATACGTCTATGACCCCGCCGTTGGCGACCCGGACAACGGCGTCGCCCCCGGTACCGCGTTCGAGGACATCCCGGACGACTGGGTCTGCCCCGAGTGCGGGGCGGCCAAGGACATGTTCGAAGAGCTGCAGAGCTGACACCCTGACACCGACGCATATGGTCTCTCGAGCGGCCGCCGGTGGGGCGCCGCCTCACCGGTGACTGCTCGGGACCTTAACAACCCCTAGGGATCAACACGGCCTCCGTCCCCCGCTCTCGTTACGCACCGCCGTGGACAGTCCAACGCCACTCTAGATGGCAGCTTGTGAGGAGGTACGATGAAGCTGGTCATCATCGGAAATGGCGTCGCCGGAGTGACCACCGCGCGCTATGTGACGGACCGCGACCCGTCCATCGAGGTCGCGCTCTACTCCGACGAGAGCTACCCCTACTACCCTAGACCAAGACTCATCGATTTGATCGCCGGTGACGCGTCACCTGACGCGATCTCTTTCTACCCAAACGACTGGTATGCCAAGCGTGGCATCGACCTGCACCTCGGCCGCTGCGGCGTGGCGCTCGACCCTGACGCCCATCGCGTGACGATGGACGACGGCGAGGTCGTGGACTATGGCCTGCTGCTCCTCGCCAATGGGGCGCACGCCTGGGTCCCGCCGATCGCCGGAGCAGGCATCGACGGCGTCTTTACGCTGCGGTCGATGGAGGACGCCCTGGCGATTCGCGAGCACGCTCGCTCCAGCCGCCACGTAGTGGTGCTGGGAGGCGGGTTGCTCGGGCTCGACCTGGCCCACGCCATCCATGCCCATCAGGAGCGGGTGACCGTGGTGGAGTTGCTGCCGCGGCTGCTCCCGCGCCAGCTGGACGAGGAGGGCGCCGGCGTGCTCCAGAGCATCATCGAGCACGGCGGCGTGCACATCCTCACCGGTAAAACGTGCACCCTCATCGAGGGGGAGGGCTCCGTCCGGCGCGTCCACCTCAAGAGCGGCGAGGTGATCGAGACCGATATGGTCATCGTCTCAGCGGGCGTCCGGCCGAACCTGGAGTTGGCCCAGTCGGGCGGGCTCACCTGCAACAAGGGCGTGGTGGTCGACGAGCGACTGCGCACCAGCCATCCCGACGTCCTGGCGGTGGGTGACGTGGCCGAGTTCAACGAGCGCGTGTGGGGCATCATCCCGGCGGCCCTGGCACAGGCGCGGGTTGCCGCGGCCCAAATCGCCGGCGACGCCGGCGTGCTGTACCGCGACATCGTGCCGAGCACCACGCTCAAGGTCACCGGCATCGACGTGACCTCCGTCGGCGAGGCGATCCCGGAGCACGATGGCAGCGTCACGGAGGTGCGTCGCTCCGAGCCGGACGCGGGGATCTATGAAAAACTCGTGGTGCGCGACGGGCAGGTCGTAGGGGCAATCTTTGTCGGCGACCGCTCGAATGTCGGCGCGGTGGGTCAACTGATGGCGCGCAAGGTAGACGTGTCGCCCTACCTCGACACCATCCTGAAGAAAGGGTTCGACATCCGGAGCCTGCTATAGGGCTTGGAGCCCGCTGTACGGCTCCCGTCATCGTGGCACGCGGAGGCTCACGATCGTTGTAGCTTTCCCCGGCCATGAAGCATCATCTCCACCAGGGGGTACACATGACCGAATCGATCATCGAACTGCTTCGCAAGGACATGCGCGGCGAACACCAGGCCATCATCCAATACCTGCGACACGCCTACGCCATGGGAGAGGGCGAGGTCGCCTGCGAGGTAGAGGCCATTGCCCGAGAAGAGATGCGCCACCTCGATTGGCTGGCCGACCTCATCGTCGAGTTGGGCGGCGACCCCACCATGGAGCGCGATCCGGTGGACATGAGCCCGGGGGCCCCGGCCGAGCAGCTCCTCAAGGACGTCGACCTGGAACAGGTGGCCATCGACCAGTACCGCGCTCACATCGACGCCATCGACCACCCAAAGGTGCGACGCATCCTGTCGCGCATCCTGCACGACGAGTTGGTGCACAAGGGCCAATTTGGCGACCTGGCCGAGGAGGCGGGCGCCGAGCACGCCGCCGAGGCGGAGAAGGCCGAGCGCACCGAGCTGGAGGCGGGGCCCGCGCCGCGCACCGCCGCCATCCTGGGTCACGGGATTCGCCACGAGTATACCGTGGTCCTGCAGTACCTGTACCATTCGTTCGTCAGCCCCGACAAAGAGATCGCCGAGGAGCTGTCGAACGCCGCCATCAACGAGATGCAGCACATGGGCTGGCTGTCCGAGGAGGTGGCCGAGGGGGGCGGCGACCCCGACATGAGCCATGGCGACCTGGTGCTCACCCGCGACCATCGCGAGATGCTCGAGGCCAACATCGCCGTGGAACGCGAGGTCACCCGCGACTATACGGAGCAGATCCCCGAGCTGGACGACCCGGGGCTCCAGAGCCTACTGGAGCGCATCCGCGACCACGAGATTCACCATGTACAGGCGTTCCAGGAGCTGCTGGAGGAGGTGACGGAGGAAGAGTCGGGCGAGGAGCCGGCACCCCCCAATGAGGCGCCCGAGGCGCCGCGAGAGGCCGAGCCCCGCAGGGCGCCTTCCGTGGGCAGCCTGAAGGGCTAGTGACGCCACACCACACACGCAGTGGAGAGGAGAGACCATGAGCGACTATTTGATGCGTGAGGACGCCCCGATCACCGAGGAGGTCTGGGCAGCCATCGATGAGATGGTCATCTCGGTAGTGAAAAAGATCCTGGTGGGCCGCCGGGTCATCGACCTCGTCGGCCCGGTGGGCTGGGGCGTTGAGGTGGCCCCCCTGTTCGCCTTTACCGAGCAGGACGGCGCCGCCATCGCCACGCCCACCACCGAGTACGTGCATCTCGAAGAGATCGCCGAAGAGTTCATGCTGCGGGCCAGGCAGATCGCCATCTCGCGGCAGACCCCGTACGGCCTGGACCTGGGCGCAGCGGCCATCGCCGCGACCAAGCTCGCCAAGACCGAGGATCGCATGATCATCGGCGGGCTGGCCAGCCTCGCCGAATGCTCCGGCGCCTTGGGCGACTGGGACACGCTCGGCGGGCCGTTCCGCGCCGTCGCCGATGCCGTCGCGCAGCTGCGCGCCACCGGCTTTGATGGGCCGTTCGCGGCCATCATGAGCCCGGCCATGTACGCCCGCCTCGCCAGCCTGTTCATGCACGGCCGGCGTGAGCTAGCGCTGGTCGAGTCGATCCTGGCGGACGGCATCTTCCAGAGCACCGACCCCGCCGTGGCCGACCAGGTGCTGGTGCTCAGCCCCCAGCCGTGGAACATGGATCTGGTGGTCGGCCAAGACGTGACGACGGCCTGGCTGGGCAACGTGGGGCTCGATCAGCACTTCCGCGTCTTTGAGACGCTGATCCTGCGCCTCAAGCGACCAGGCGCCGTCTGTGTGCTCAGATAGAGCAGTCGGCGCTCGGCGGTCAGCGATCGGCGGCTGCCGCGACACCGGACTTGTGACGCCTCCTGAGAGCTGACCGCCGACCGCTGATCGCTGAAAGGAGTTGGAACGTATGCCAGCTAACGATGTATCGATTCGCATCGGCGGTGAGGCCGGCCAGGGGGTCGAGTCCAGCGGCACGGGGTTCTCCGAGGCGCTGACGCGCGGCGGCCTGCACGTCTTCGCCGAGGCCAACTATCGCTCGCGTATCCGCGGCGGCCATAACTTTTTCACCGTGCGCGCCCGCTCCGAGCCCGCCTATGCCGTGCGCGACAAGATCCAGGTGCTCATCGCCCTGACGGGCGAGACGGTGGGGCTGCATGCCGACGCGCTGGAGCCCGGGAGCGCCGTGATCGTCGACCCCCAGATCACCTTTGACGAGGACGTCCTTCAGGGTAGGGACGTGCGGTTGTTGCGCCCTCCGCTTCTCGAGATCGCCGAGCAAGAGGGCAACCGCATCATGAGCAACACCGGCGCCCTGGCCTACGTAGCCGGGTTGATCGGGCTGCCGTTGGACAACATCGTGCGGGTGATCGAAAAGAACTTTTCCAAGAAGAGCATGCGGGTGGTGGAGCAGAACACCCGGGTGGCTCAGCGCAGCTACGATCAGGCTACGCAGGACGTGCAGGACGGCTTTCCCTGGCAGTTGCAGCCCCAGAGCCTCCCCCCGCGCATGACCATCACCGGCAACTCGGCGTTTGCGATGGGCGCACTCATGGCGGGGTGCAAGTTCGTGTCGGCCTACCCCATGACGCCCGCCACCACGGTGCTCGAGTACCTATCGCTCCACGGCCGAGAGTGGGGCGTCGTCGCCCGCCAGGCCGAGGACGAGATCGCTGCGGCCAACATGGTCATCGGCGCTGCCCACGCCGGGGTGCGCGCCCTGGTGCCCACCTCGGGCGGCGGCTACGACCTGATGACCGAGGCGTTCAGCCTCGTCGGCATGACGGAGACGCCCGTGGTGGCCTACCTCGGCCAGCGCCCCGGCCCCGCCACCGGCCTCCCCACCCGCACCAGCCAGGGCGACCTCTTCCTGGCGCTGCGGTCGTCGCACGGCGAGTTCGGCCGCATCGTGCTGGCGCCCCACACCCCCGAGGAGGCGTTCCTGTGCGCCGGACGGGCCTTTAACCTGGCGGAAAAGTACCAGACCCTCGTGGTGGTGCTCTTTGACGAGTACCTCGCCACCTCGGTGCGTTCGGCGGATGTAGAATATTTCATGCTCGACCGCATCCCCATCGAGCGCGGCAAGCTGCTGAGCGCCGAGGACCTCGAGCGACTCGACGGCTACAAGCGCTTTGCCATCACCGAGGACGGCATCTCGCCCCGGGCGCTCCCCGGGATGAGCCCCAAGGCGGTGTACCTCACCACGGGCGACGAGCACACCGAGGAGGGCCACATCACCGAGGACGCCGGCATCTCGGCGGCCATGCTCGACAAGCGCCTGCGCAAGGAGGAGGTGGCGCGCTCGGACATGCGTCCGCCCCACCGCTACGGCCCCGAGTCGGCCGACGTCACCTTTATCGGGTGGGGTTCGACCTACGGCGCCATCCGCGAGGCAGTGGACCTCCACAACGCCGGCGGCGGGTCGGCCAACATGGTGCATTTCGTCGACCTCTGGCCTTTCCCCCGGGAGCACACCCGCGAGGCGCTGGGCAACGCGCGCCGGCTGGTGAGCGTCGAGGGGAACGCGCGCGGCCAGTTCGCCTATCTGCTCCATGCCGAGACCGGTATACGGGTGGACCAACAGATCCTCAAGTATGACGGCCGTGGCTTCACGCCCGACTACATACTGGGTCGCCTGGAGGTCAAGTGAGATGGCAACGGTTCAAGACTACTCCAACAACGTGCGCCCCACCTGGTGCCCGGGGTGCGGCGACTATGCGATCTGGAACGCGCTCAAGCGGGCGTTCGCGGGCGCCGGCATGGAGCCCCACCAGGTCATCATGGTGACGGGCATCGGGCAGGGGTCCAAGACCCCCGACTATATGAATATCACCGGCTTTAACGGGCTGCACGGGCGCCCGCTGCCGGTGGCCGCCGGCATCAAGCTCGCCAACCACGACCTAAAGGTGGTGGTGGTCCACGGCGACGGCGACGGCTACTCGGAGGGCGGCAACCACTTTTTGCACGCCGTGCGACGCAACATCAGCATGGTCGACATCGTGCAGAACAACCACGTGTACGCGCTGACCAAGGGGCAGGCCTCGCCCACCACCTCCAAGGGGATCAAGACGAGCACCTCGCCCGTGGGCGTGATGGACGTGCCCATCAACCCCCTCACCCTGGCGCTCTCGCAGGGGGCTACCTTTGTGGCGCGCAGCTACTCGCCGAACATCAACCATATGATGGAGATGATCACGGCGGCGCTGAACCACCGCGGCTATGCTCTGCTGGATATCCAGCAAGTGTGCGTCACGTACAACCCGGCCATGAGCAACGAGTGGTACCGCGAGCACGTGTATGATCTCGCCGAGCAGGGCCACGACCCGAGCGACATGGAGGCGGCCATGGCCCGGGCCATCGAGTTCCCCGGGGGTGAGCGCATCCCTGTGGGCGTCTTTTACCAGGACGAGACGGTCCCATCCTACGAGGAGCAGCTCTCGGTGCTCGAGACGGGACCGCTGGTACATCAGCCCCTTCGCACCCGTCCCGAGGAGGATTACCTCCAACTCCTGGAGGAGTTCATGACGGACCCGATCCAGCGATGATAGGGTATGCGTTGTGGTTATCTGACTCGGGTTTCAGGTGACAGGTTACAGGTAACACGCCGGAGCGGCGTGCTTTCCTATAGCCTGTGACCTGCAACCTGTAACCTGCAACGATTGGCTGCCGTATGCGCCCTGAGAGGCGGACGATGGAAGTAACTGTCTATACCACACCAACTTGACCCTACTGCCGCCAGGTGAAAGAGTATCTTTCACGACGTTCGGTTCCTTTCCGCGAGGTGGACGTGGCGGCCAACCGCGACGCGGCCATGGAAATGGTGCGCGTCAGCGGCCAGCAAGGCGTACCCGTTACGGTCATCGACGGCAAGGCCGTGGTAGGGTTCGACCGGCCGCGGCTCGATCAGCTCCTGGAGTGGGCGCAGCGTCCCCGTCTGGGCGCCGCCGTCGCCGACGCCGCCGAGATGGCCGCCAAAGGGCGGACCGCCGCGACGGAGGGGGCCTACATCGGCCGCATCACGCCCGGCGGCGCCGCGGCGCGCGCCGGCCTGCAGGCAGGCGACGTCATCACGGCCATCGCTCGGCAGCCGATCCGCGGCGCGGCAGCCGTGGAGCGCGTGGTCGCCCGCGTGCGCCCCGGGCAATCCGTGCCGCTCACCTATGTGCGCGAGGGCAGGAAACAGGAGACTACCATCCAGTTCTAGCACTGGACCACGCCGGACACTACACCGGCACCCCACGAGGAGGCAACCGATGACGGACGAGTCGAGCCTGAAGGCCCTCAGCCAGGCGCTCAAGCTGGAACAGGAGGGACGCGCCTTTTACCTGCAGGCGGCGGAGGAGACGCTGGACGAGAAGGGCAAGCGCACGTTCCTATCGCTGGCGGCTGATGAGGAGCGCCACGCCGAGATGGTGCAGCGCCAGCTCCACGAAATCGGGGGGGGCGGCAGCTACGCCCTACTCCCGGACATCGACGCCACCGACATCGACCTGGACGGCAAGCTCTTTCCGCCAGAGCGCGCGCAGGTGGAGGCGCGCATCGGCCGGAACCCGAACGAGCTGGAGGCGCTCCACGTGGCGCTGGAGAACGAGATCCGCAGCTATGACCTGTACCGCGCCGCCGCCAAGGAGACCGAGAGCGCCGCGGGACAGCAGATGTACCGCTGGCTGGCCTCCGCCGAGATGACGCACTTTGACCTGCTGATGAGCAACTACGAGTCGATCGTCTCGCTGGGCGGATGGGTCTAGGATGATGGCGAAGCGGCGGGGCGCCGCCCGTGGGCGGCGCCCCGCCACGTTCTGAGCCGCGCGGGGCGCTACGGTTGCGACGCGCGGGCGAGACATGCATAGGAGCCGACACAGCAATGACCGATCACGGAGCACTCGAGATCATCAAGCGCGGTATGCGCACCGAGATCTGGGGCCAGCGCTTTTACGCGCAGGCCGCCGCTCGCACCGAGGCGGAGGACGGCAAGCGCGTCTTTCAGAGCCTGATCGACGAGGAGGGCAAACACCTGGAGATCCTTCGCGGCCAGTACGCGGCCCTCTCGGGCAGTCAAGACTGGGTGTCGCTGGAGGAGGCGCGCACCATGGCCAGCCAG